>Ga0169931_10000913_pt1 | contig 49072 bp, 28 predicted proteins | sample Kivu_15m_20L_FD_129675 | JGI IMG/M metagenome (GOLD analysis project Ga0169931, IMG submission 129675) | Freshwater microbial communities from Lake Kivu, Western Province, Rwanda to study Microbial Dark Matter (Phase II) - Kivu_15m_20L... | ecosystem: Environmental > Aquatic > Freshwater > Lake...
CGTGCCATCGATCCGCTTGAGAACGACCGAGGCTGCGAGCCCACCGCCAACATTGGCTCCGCTCGGTCCGTTCGCTGGCCCATACCCAGGGCCATGTCATCCGAGCGTTTCGCAGATCATCATCGCGAATCGCCTCGACTCCGGGATCCCCCTGCGGCTGGAGGGCGATCGCCGCCAATTCATCGAGGTCATTCCGCATTTGCAGAGCGACTCCGATCCGTCTCCCCAGCGCCGGGATGACCGCGAGAAGACTCTCTGGAGCATCGGCTGCAATACAGCCCATCCGCACCGCGAGCTCGACGAGGGAGCCGGTTTTCAGGAGACTGATGGCGCTGGTCATTTCCCCCCACTGCTCGACCGGCACATGATCGACGCGGGCATGGAGGTCGAGCGCCTGACCCTCGTGGCACCGCCGCGCGGATTGGATCATCGATTCGAGCAAGCGTGCGCGAATCGCCATCGGCAGCGCCGAGTCGTTCAACGATTCCAAAGCTTGGAAATACATCCAGTTCCCGGCATTGATCGCCAACGGGGTACCAATCGCTTGATGCATCGTGACGTGGCCACGGCGCGAACGCGAATCATCCTGAACATCATCGATCACCAACGAACCGGCGTGAAGACTCTCGATGGCGTCGCTCACCGCACCGGGAACCTCCCCAAGACCACCCGCAATTTCGTAGCTGATTTGAAGCAACGACCCGCGAATTCGTTTCCCTTGCCGATTTTTGAAGTCGCGGACCGGCGCGAAGAGTGAACGGTTCAGGACTCCTTGAATGTACGGATTCATCCCAGCACCTTGAGCGGTTGGTTGGTTGAGGGGAGCCGCTGGCTGTGCGAGGGGAGTCGCCAGTAAGAGCGGAAAAAGTTCAGCGGCCGAAGCCCCCGTGGAGGGACTCCGACGACAATCCGAAAGGCATCGACAAACGAAAATCGATGGCTGTAAAAACGTGCGATCGCAGGTTCGCTGAGGACCCTGTAAAAGCGGCGAAAAATTTGGTAGCGAGTCTGCGGTTTGACCAGTTCAAAGAGGAGTCGATTGAGGAAGCGAGCATATCGTCCACGCCAAGTATTCTCCTGAGCGAGATCACGGATCGCTGCGGGAAGCCGATCCGCGGGCGTGGTCGCGACCGTTTCAGCGAACCGGATTGCCAGCGGAAATGAATACCCGGTCGCCGCATGGAACCATCCACCACGGTACCCCCCAGCCAGCATCGGCAGGCCGCTTCCAGGCAACGCACCCGCGGTCGGCATCGGAAGAATTCCATGCTCCTCGCGAACGATCCGCCACTGTTCAAAGCCATGCGCACGGACGTACGCTCGCACCTCCTGCAAACACTCCTCGCGCTCGATCCGCGGGGAGTTCGAGAACCGCGTATCTTCGACCAGGACACGGCGACGCTCCAGCGGAAGGGTGTAAATGAAACGAAACCCATCCGCTTGATCGATGGCATCGTCCATAACAATCGGGTTGGCATGAGGCCAATCCGCCCCGAGTTCAAGTTCGAAGCCCCAGAATTTTTGGAAACCCCCGGCAAGCGTCTCCGCAGTCTGCGAAAGCGGGCCGCGGTTATCCAGCACCACCGACCCAGCGAACCACCGACCGTCGCTCAGCGCCACACTCTGCGGACCCACTTCCACAACGGTGGCATGCGTCAGGAGGGAACGATTGGGATGCTGCATGACCGGTTTCAAGACGTTCGCAAAATGCGCCGAGGAACAGGTCCGGTAGGGAATCCCCACCGTTCGCACTCGCCCTCCAACAGAAATCATGTAAGAGGGCCAACGATATTCCACCAGTCGCTCTGCCCATGAGGCACAGGCGGTAGGAATATCGCTGCCATGGAACGACCAGGTATGGTTCCCTCCCAATTCTCCATGCTGTTCGAGCAGCAGCAGACGAGCTTGAGGTTGGTGGTGCGCTAGGGCCAGGGCGATCAGCCCACTCTGCAGCCCACCACCAACAAGAATGTAGTCAAACCTCAGATCCCCTTCAGGACCGCGAGAATCATGAGAAGAAACCCTGGCAATCATGGTTGTAACTCCAGGGGGACAATGCGACGCCGGGCCCGGTCCGACCACTCATGCAAAAGCAAGTGCGGGACGGCAATTGCCGAAAGACCGATAAAAAGTGTCTGCACCGACGCAGGGATCGCACCGAATGACAGGTCGCCGAAAGAGTGCCACAAGACCGAGCCTACCGAGATGACAACCACGACAGCCAGGGCAGACAATGGTAAAGTTGCGAGCACAAATTCCCGCGGCGTCAGCCCCTCCTCCGCTCTCAGTCGCGACAGCCCGAGAAGCGAGTGCCAAAAGCAAAAATACGCTGTGAAAGAGACGAGGATCGGTGCGATGATCGTCATCCCGACCGTCGCCAAGGAAACCCAAGCAGCGGCCCTGCGACCTCGGACAAGCGTCCGCTCGATGCACGCCACCGCTCCGAGAGGGAGCATGGTCATCGCGATCCACTTGGTCCATCCGGCGATCTGTTCGACGTGACCATTCCCCGAATCTCCGCCAGTCGATGGAACAATCATCCGCAGGAGCGACAGCAACTCATCGGTGCGAACCACCGCTGGAACCCAGATCACAAGACCCCCGAGCGCGATCGCGGAGAGGTGTTTCCACAGCGGTGATCGCCATTCATGGAGCGGAGAAGCGACGCACAAATGCTGCTCCTCCCTCCCGAAATGCCACGCAGAAAGGAGAAAGAAACCGAGCACTGTTGGAATCGGATAAACGAACCACGCCAGCGCTACCAGCGCACCAACGGCGAGATATCCCGGAAAAAACATCATCCACCAGCGCTCACCGAAGCTCGAAGCGAGCAACCGACGACCTGTCCAGTGATCGAGGCCCCCATGCGGCACACCAACCAACGCAACCAAAACCGCCGATCCGTAAACCACCGAAGAAATATCGGGTGCTCCCCGCAGCATTAAAGCGGCGACGATGGCAAGACAACTGGCGATGTAGATGAGAGCAAGCAGCACGTCAGCACCCGCAGTGAGAGAAACCTCGGGGCAACCGCAATCCCGGAAATAGTCGCGGTTGCCCTTAATTCACCGGGCAAACTAGGCAGCAGCTGGGTGTAATGCACCACTGCCACTGGTCCCCTTACTCTTGGCGCGGGCAATGAAATAAATGAGCAAGCCAAAGCCAGCTTTGGCGGTCATGTCGGCAATCGCATAACCAACTTGCAAGCCGACAATTCCGCTCGGATCCACGTTTCCACCCGCTTTCGCTTCGAGGGCTGTCATCGTCCCCCCGAAGGCATACGCAATCGGGTACACCGCCCACGTGATCAAGAGAACCAAGCGCGCGATTTCAATCAGCTTTCGCGCGGCCGCCGGCTGGCTGTCGAGCGATGCCGTCAGCTCAGTCCAGAGCACATAGAGGATGTAGAAGAAGGGAACCGACGAGAGGCTTCCCCAGATCACGCGAGTGAGCCATCCATCGGGACTGGAAATGACTTCCCCAGGGTATCCCAAGGCAATCATCAGCGCTGCTGCAATCACCAAACGCGTCAGCAGCGAGCGGGACTTGTCAGCAGAGAGACGCAACACCGCCACCAATTCGACCATCAAAAGCGGAACCGTCAAAATCCAGTCTGCATATCGATAAAAATCGTTGAAGGCCGCTCCAGACCCTTTGTAACCTCCCGCGGAGAGTTCGTAGGCATCTTGCCAGGAATGGCGAATCATAAAGTAGTGGTAGCAGGCGATCGTCACCACCAAACCACTGACCATCAAGGCAGGACGATAAGGTTCGTCAACCGACGATCGAGAAAGATAGAGGAAGATCGCCGCAGCACCCATCGTCGCAACGGTCATCGAAAAAATGTTGTCGACCAACGAATACTGAAAAATCGACAGGTCCGGCATGGCCGCCGCAAGCAGAGACATCGACTCGAGCATGGCAGAAAACCCTTTGCAAACAGAGACGAAAGGACGCACGCTCCACCGAAATGAACGGTTGACCGCCATGGGGTTCTGTCATTTTTAGGGAGCACTGCGATACTGTAGAGGCCTGTCAATGTAATTCTGAGTCCCTTTATTTGAGTCTCGTGGCTTCCCCCCCCCAGCTTCACAGCCATCCCCCTATTGGAAGCAGATAACTCCCCGGCAAGCAACGCGACGGGGCAGCACCCAAGGGACTTCTCGAACCGCCCCCCGTCGAGCAACCCGCAGCAGCCTCTTCACCGGAAAACAGATGCGAATGCCATACAACACCACCCGGATCGCTGTTCTTGTGACCCTCCTCCCGGCGATTGCCGTCGCACAGGAATCGTCGACAGTTTTCTGGAAGGAATTGCCGACAGCGACCGCCGTCTCCTTCCGCGGACTCCATGCGCTCAACAGTTCCCAAGCTTGGGCTTGTGGCAGCAAAGGGACTGTCGTTTCCACGAGCGATGGAGGTCAAACCTGGGCCATCCGCTCGATCGATGGGTTGCAGGAAACCGAACTGCGGTCGATCCATGCTTGGTCCGCAGCCGAACTGGTGGTCGCAACAGCAGGAACCCCCTGCCGGATCTACCGCAGCGAGGATGCTGGCCAGTCGTGGCGGGTGGTCTACGAGAACCTCGATCCTCATGCCTTCATCAACGGAATGCGTTTTTGGAACGCAGGGGTAGGATTTGCTTTTGGCGACCCCATCGCAAGTCGACTCATGGCTTGGATCAGTGAAGATCGCGGGAGGTCCTGGCGGGAATCGAGTCTCCTCCCTGTCCCACTTGCCACTGGCGAAGCAGGCTTTGCCGCAAGCAACAGTAGCCTCCTGCTGTTCGGGGAACAGTCGGTATGGATCGGTCTTGGGGGTGCGGTCGGAAGCGCGCAGGTTTTCATGAGTGATGATCGAGGGGCCTCTTGGCAGCGGAGCGCAGTCCCACCCATCTCCAGCGGCCCATCGTCGGGGATCTTTTCGCTCGCCCGAAGCCCTGACGGCACCGTGATCGCCGTGGGGGGCGATTTTATGGATCCCGAACGTGAAACAGGGAATGCCGCAATCTTCGATCCAGGGACCCGGCAGTGGCATGCGCCGCAGGGACGACCTCCACGCGGCTATCGTTCGGCGATTGTTTATCTGCCACAGCCGCTGGCAATTGCGGTGCAGTCCGATCGCGCCGAGCGTCCTGCCTTGGGTCTCATCCGCTGGATTGCTGTGGGTCCCGGCGGGAGCGACTGGAGCAGCGATGGCGAGCACTGGCAACCTCTTTCCGAAGAGCCTTTTCATGCCCTCAGCCTCGCTGCCGACGGGAGCCTCTGGGCCAGCGGCGCAAGGGGCCGAATCGCCATCAGCGTCCAGGCTCCGTAGAAGTCTGGTTGCGCATCGCCCCGAGGCAATCTTTCACCCACGACGGTCGCCAGCACCTCGGCCATACCCCGCGCGACCAGCCCCCCATCTCGTCTGCAGCATGCGATCCGAAAAAATTGATTCTCTTGCTTGACATCCCTCTCAATGCTTTGTATTAATTTACTAGTACATCACTACAGATCGATTGGGGTTACGGGGACTGGGGTTACGGGGACTGGGATGCAGATTCATATCCAAGCACATGATGGCGTGCCGATCTATTTGCAGATCGTGCAGCAGATCAAGTATCTGGTGGCCTCGGGTCGCATCCAGGCGGGAGCGGAGCTGCCATCGATTCGGGCACTGGCCGAGCAATTGCTTGTCAATCCGAATACGATCGCGCGGGCCTATCGCGAGCTGGAGACAGCGGGGGTTGTCGAAAAGCGGCGGACGGCGGGGACTTTTGTCACCGGCCTTGGTTCCCCGCTTGCGCGGAAAGAGCGTTTGAAGTTACTTCGCGACCGCATTGACCAGCTTTTGGTCGAAGCCTTTCAAATGGGTTTTGAGCTGGACGAAGTTTTGAAATTCATGCAGCAGAGCGAGCTTGTTTCACACCATCAAAAGAAAGAGGAACAGCACGATGGATAAGTCCGATGCGATTTTCTCCGGTTCGATTGTCGAGATCGAGAATCTCAGCCGCAGCTTTGGGGATCAGCGTGCCCTGGAGAATGTCACGCTGTACATTCCGCGGGGCGGGGTTTATGGGCTGATCGGAAAAAATGGTGCAGGCAAGACGACGCTGCTCAAACATATCATTGGCGCTCATTATGCGCAGCGCGGCTCGGTTCGCGTGTTTGGGATCGACCCAGTGGCTCATCCTGTCGAAGTGCTCAGCCGGCTGGGCTACATGTCGGAAGACCGCGACGTACCCCGCATGATGCGCGTCTACGAGCTGATGAATTACACGCGGACTTTTTACCCTGCCTGGGATCCGATCTATGCAGAAGAGCTCCGCGAGATGTTCGATTTGGACCCACGGCAGCGAATCTATGGGCTATCCCGCGGCCAGACCGCGCGCGTCTGCTTGCTCCTGGCACTGGCTCATCGCCCGGAATTGCTCGTGTTCGATGAACCTTCCTCGGGGCTCGACCCGGTAGTCCGTCGCGATATTCTGACGGCGATTGTCCGTACGATCGCCGACGAAGGAAGGACCGTTATCTTTTCGTCGCATCTACTGGACGAGGTGGAGCGACTCGCCGATCGCGTTGCGATCCTTCATCAGGGGAAGGTCCTCTTGGAAGATCGACTCGACACGATCAAGGAATCATTCCATCGAATCACGCTTCGCTTCGAAGAACCGCTCAACGAAGCGCCGACCATGGTGGGAACGATCGACGCGAGCGGATCTGGAAACCAGTGGACGTACCTGTGCCGTGGTGACCGTTCGCAATTGATCCATGCGGCGCAGGCGCTGAGGGCCCAGATCGTTCAAGAGGCCCATGTAAGTTTGGATGAAATCTTTGTCAGCAGTGTCGCCTGATCCTCGCACTTCAATCGCCTTCAAATCATTCACCTTTTCCTCGGGGAGCTCCATCGATGCGCGCAGTCACCACCGCCATGTCTTGGGAGTACTTCATCCGCAACCGCTGGGTGTTCTTGCTGTTTCCTGCACTCGCGTTTCTCATCCCCACCTTGCTGCTCGGAAGCTTCTTGACCGAGGAATTCGATCGCAACTTGCTTTTGTCACGTGATTTTATCGGGCTTCACTTCGTCCAGGTTTTGAGCAGCACGGCAATCATCATCTTTGGCGTACTCTGGACTCAAGGGAACGTCAGCCGCTTTTACACGCTCCCCATTTCGACGACGACGATCGTCAATTACGTCTTTTGGATCGGCGCAGCACTGGTTGGAATTCAGGTTGGATTCTTACTTTGGCTGTGGAATACGATCTTCAAAGTGGACTGGCCAGTGATCGGTCCGGTTCTCTTTTCGATTGTCTGCTGGGGAGTAATCCAATCGATATTCCGCGTCCCGATCCGAACGCTTTTTGGCATCGGAGGAACAATGGGAGTCGTCTCGATCCTTCTTTTTTGGTTCCTTACTCGTTACGGTCAAGTGACTCAGAGCCTATCCGAAAAGGGGTCTGACCCTTCGGTGGCAAGTCGATTTTATTGGTTTTTGGGCCATGCCGGAGAGGGTCAGACCCCTTTTCGGATAGGCTCTCAGCCGGAATCTTCCTACCTGGCGACTGTGGAGCCCTGGTCCATTATTTCACCGAGCGAGTTCCTCACTGCATCGGTAACGCTCGTCATCTGCTATGTACTGACCCTTTGGCGAGTGAGTTTAGCGCGGAGTGGTCGTCCGATATTCGCGACTGTCGCTCGGCCGCCAAGCATGCGGGAAGCAAGGCTTGCTGAGCGGGCATTCGTCTCGACCCCATTTCCCTCGCCAACGCGCGCATGGCAGTGGTACGATTTGACAACTCGTACACTAACGGTCCCGGTAGCTACCCTAACGATTCTGATCCTCTCTTGGCTGATCGCGGGGATTGTCGCTATTTTTGCCAGCCCCGAAGAAGGTCTCCGCATCGGCTTTGCAGGAACGCTCTTTGCAACCTATGTTCCGGTCTTCGTTGCCGTCGGAATCGCCTTCACATCGACGTTTGTGGAGTGGCTCGCGCAACGCAAGATGCGGATCGCATGTCGAGACGGAAGCTTTGGCTGTGGACAAAGCCCTCGCATGAGCCGTTATCATTACGCGTTACCAATCTCGACGAAGCAGATGACGCGGGCCATCGTCCAGTCGTCCGTTCTGGCGGTGGCGCTTTCGGCAGCATCGATTGTCATTTCGTTTGCCCTCCTCAGTGCCTGGAGTTGGTTCTCGGGAAACGATCCTGCCGCATTCTCGGGACTGTCGGCCGGGAATTCCACGAATCTTTGGAAAGAGGTCCTCGGCCGCGTTGCTTATTCGTCATTGCTCTCCCTGTTGTGGATCAACATGGGTTTCCTGATGATGACCGTTGTTCCCAAAAGGAAAAGCTCGAACCAATATCTCCTGGTCTGGATTGGCGTTTGTGTTGCGTGGGGTGCAATCGGCCTGACGATCAATATTGGCATGCAAGTGGTACCGCTGTCGCTGGTCTGCATCGCCTTCGTGATCGCGCTTGCTTTCATCACCGTGGAATCCATCCCGAAGGGACTGCGCGAGCTTCGCGCGAATTAGAGTTTCGCCTCGACAGGTTTGTCCTCGTTCCGTTCGCATCGTCGGTAGGCAAGACGCATCAGCGCCGCAGGAGTCACGGCAATCACGATGGTTGAAACGATGAACATCACCCGATGCTCCATCATCCACTGGAGCATCCACATTTGCGAAAGGCTTGAAGCGAGTTCCTTGGCTGTGTCTGTGTTGGCCTGGTTTGCCCAAGCCCCACCGCCGACGGCAAAGTCATCCGCCCAGGCGGCGCCGCCGACAGCCAGATAGCGAGCAATCGCACCACCACCCGTTGCCACATGCCAGGCAACAGCCAAAGGAGATTCATTGAGCGGGGCATCCGGAGGCAAATGGGCTTGCAATTCGCGGAACTCCGCATGCGCTTGGAAGCCGAAAGCAATAATGCAAATGGTAAACACAAGCGTCGCGCAACCCATCAGCCCCAGCAACCAGAACCCACCTTCAGGCAAAAAGAACACCAGTCCGGGTATCAGCAGCATGGCCAGCGTAAACCCGATCGACAACGCGAACGAGCGCCGCCCATGTTTTTCGAGCAGTTTCCGCTCTGCCATCGTCTCGGCCAATTGCGACGGGAGCCAACACCCCAGAAAAGCACCACCCAATCCACTCACCGCTCCCAGCATTCCGCCCATGATTCCCGCCGATGCTCCGCTAGCCGCGGCTGTTTTCACGCTCGTTGCCACGATTCCCCCTACCGAGCTTGCACCGGCTGCCTGAGCGGCTTGGGCAATGGTCATGCCGCCGATCGTCGCCGCACTGGCGGTCGAGGGCGCCTTCAGCGAAACGCTCAGCGCCGCCAGGCCAACCATCACTCGCGCGGTCAATGATCGGCTGGGACGAGTGCGGACAAGCACATCCTCAACGCGTGCGGCGAGCGTCTCGCGCAGCAACTCACGGCCTCGATGCACACGCTGCTTCGCTACATCCGTCGATACATCGAGCGCAGAAGCGACATCCAGCATCGAATGCCCTTCGCGATAAAACAGAACGAGCGCCTCGCGGTACAGATCCGGAATATCTTCCAGTGTCTCCCAGACCAGTTGACGCTCCTCGGCCGAAATCGAGCTGACAGCCGGATCATGCGTGGAGGAACTTGGATCGACAACGAGGTCGACTGTCGCTGGTCGACGTTCCTGCTTGATCGCTTGCAAGGCCAAATTCCGGGCGATCCCGCACAGCCACGAAGCCAGTCGACCGTGATCCCGGAGCTGAGTTCGCTGCCGCCAAGCCTGCCAAAAAGTCTCCTGCGTCACCTCCTCGCTAACAGAAAAACTGCCCGTAGCGCTGTAGGCCACCGAAGCCACCAGGTTCTGATACCGCTGGACGACGATCTCAAAAGCCGCCATCTCGTCATCGAGAACTCGCCGCCAAAGCCCCTCCTGCTCGTCGCCAAGAAGCGGATCATCGCCAACATCGCGACTGGGAAAAGCCAGAGATTTTTCATCCATCATGAAATCACCCCCCCCTCGGACCGGGAACCGTCGGAATCGTTCAGCAATCGTCGCTCATTAGGAGGTGGCTGAACTGTCGAGCTGGGTGACAGAAATAATCGAAAATTTTTCAGCACTGGGGGTTTTTCATGATGCCAGCAGGTCCTGGACCACATGGCCATGGACATCGGTGAGGCGCTGATCGCGACCGCCGTAGCGAAAGGTGAGCTGCTTGTGATCGATGCCCATTTGGTGGAGGATCGTGGCGTGCAGATCATGGACCGTGAGCGGGTTTAAAACGGCACTCGCACCGAATTCATCCGTCTCACCGTAGGCGATCCCGGGCCGAAAGCCCCCGCCGGCGAGGAAAATAGAAAACCCGCTGACATGATGGTCGCGCCCGGCGTTCTCGTGAATCGCCGGCGTATGGGGTGTGCGACCCATCTCCCCGGCCCAAAGGACAATCGTCTCGTCCAGCATGCCGCGCTGCTCCAGATCGATGATCAGCGCGGCCACGGATTGCTCGGTCACCCGGGCATTCTTCTCATGCAGCGACTTCAGCTGGCCATGCTGGTCCCAGGGTGAGTTGTTGCCATCAAAACTGGGGCAGGTAATCTCGACAAAACGAACTCCCGCTTCCACCAGGCGACGAGCCCGCAAGGCCTGGCTGGCATAGTAACGCTGATGTTCGTCGCTGGAGTCCGTTCCGTAGAGCTTGTGAATATGCTCGGGTTCGCGAGCGATATCCGCCAAGTCGGGGACGGTGGTTTGCATGCGAAAGGCCGTTTCATAATTGGCAATCATCGACTCGATCGCGGCTGCGTCGGAAGTCGTCTCGGCAAACTGTCGATCGACATCGGCCAGCAGGCTGAGCTTCTTCCGCTGCACATCCTGAGGTTCGAGAGGATGAATATTATCGATCGGTGCACCCTTGGCTCGCAGCATCGTTGCTTGATGGCTGGCCGGGAGGAAGGAACTGCCAAAATTCTCCAGTCCGCCATTGGGTACCCAGTCATTATTGAGCAGAACATAAGCGGGTAGGTTGGCATTCTCCGTACCGAGTCCATAGGAGATCCAGGCGCCGATGCTGGGGGCCATCCCGATACTTCGGCCCGTATGCAAGAGGAGACTCGATTGCCCGTGCAGTGGAAGTTCCCCGACCATCGACCGCACGACACAGAGTTTGTCTGCCACGCCTGCAATCCGCGGAAAAAGGTCGCTGACCCACAATCCGCTCGCTCCTCGCTGTTTGAATTCCCATGGCGAACCCAACCAAACACGATTGGCGTCCGATTGGGATTTCTTCGAGACCCATCGCGAACCGATCGTCTGCCCTTGATGCTTCTTGAGCATCGGCTTGTAATCGAACGTATCAATATGGCTCGGGCCTCCGTCCATAAAACAGAAAATGATCTGTTTTGCACGTGAGGGGACCTGCGGAGCGGATGCTGCCGAGGATCTCGCGGTCATCGCGCGCAGCGCGAGCATCCCGAATCCCGCGGCCACTTGCTGCAGCAAACCGCGGCGCGAGGAGACTGCCGCAACAGTTCCGGGACAAGTCGAGCGCCAATTTTTCATCAACCCGATCCTCCGCAGAGGGTAAGAGCCTGTCCGAAAAGGGGTCTGACCCTCTCCGGCACGGCCAAAAAACCAATGAAATCGACTTGCCTCCAAAGGGTCAGACCCCTTTTCGGAGAGGCTCTAAGAAAATGATTCATCGGTAGTGGATAAATTCCTTAGAGTTAAAAAGCGTATGTGCGACGTCCGCCCAGGCGTCCTGGTCGTGCATCGAATCGGCTGACGTCGACAATTCGCGAAAAAGCGCCCCCCATTTCGCGCTCTCCGGTTCAGTGGGTCGTCGCCCCAGGGCAGCGACGAACATGAACTCGATCCGATCCTCCGGTGAGCCATGGGGCAGCATCGTCAATTCTCGTGCCCAGTGCCGCGAGAGCTGGTCGACCAGGGGATCGTTCAGAAGGAGCAGCGCCTGTGCTGGAACACTTGTCGAATTGCGGCGACCGCTGGGTAATTTCAAATCCGGAAGGTCAAACACCGTGAGAAATTTCGGCGGAGCCATGATCGACATCATCAGATAGAGTGATCGACGTCCATTCCCGTCGACGGGTCCCGAATAGAGTCGCTTCGCCCCATCCTCGACCGTGCGGGGAGGAAGAATCGGACGACCGAAGAGCTCCCTTTCAAGGCGTCCCGAGACCGCCAGGAGCGAGTCGCGAATCTGCTCGGCTTCCAAACGCCTCGTCGGATAATGATGCAGCAAGCGATTCGCTGGATCGCGCTGCTGGGCCTGCGGATCGACCGTTCCCGATTGACGAAAGGTCTCGCTGAGCACCAGCTGCCGAATCAGCCGCTTGGTCGACCAACCCTGGCGGATCAAGTCCCGCGCCAGCCAATCGAGCAGTTCAGGATGCGAAGGGCGATCCCCCAAACGACCAAAATCGTCAGGGCTGGCGACAATCCCCGTTCCAAAGACCCACTGCCAGAGGCGATTCACATAGACGCGTGAGGTCAGCGGATGCTCCGCTTCCAGCAGCGACAGGGCCAGCTCCAGACGGCCACTGCCAGGACTCCGCGCGATCGCATCACCCGGCCCGAACATCGACAGCGAGGCGGGCATGATCCGTTCCCCGAGCGCGTCGACATTCCCGCGGACGTTGAAGTGGAGCCCCGTCTTGGAAACAACACGTTCATCCATACTGTTGACCGTTCGCGGGAATTCAATCGTCTGTTCGAGACGACGATACTCCGCGACCAGGGATGCAAGCCGACTGCCGGGACTCGCTCGATTAGGCAGCAGTTCCTTGCGGATCAGCCAATCGAGTATCGCCAGATCCCCTGGTTCTCCCGTTCCCTGACACCAGCGATGGACGGCACCCGTGAGCCAGTTCCGCAGACGCTCGTCGGCCTCCTCCTTCGTCTTCACCACAGGTCCCGAGTAGAGGTTGTAGAAATGCTCGAGCGTTTCGGGCGGTACCCCAGCCGCGTCGTGCGCGACAATCCCTGTGATGCTCAGCCAGCTGCGTTTGTCATAACCGAAATCCGCATTCGGCAATCCTGCGGCCAGCCCGGTGCGCGGTGGGAAATTGGAGTTCAGTGGCGCGGTCGCAAAATCAATCGTGACCCGCGTCACGCCGTTTTTCAGGGGCAAATCGCCGTACGAGCGCCAGCTCGGTTCGACTTGATTCAGAAAGGCCACACTCTCATTCTGAAAAGTGTTTTCATCCAGGATCAGCGTTCCCGCGAATTCGCCCCCAGCAAGCCTTACACTGACAATATTCCCCGCGACCGTGTGCTGGGGGGGCATCCGCAAGACGCCAGGCAACTTCGGTGACAAAGCATGGGTATGGAGGCCGCGGGGCAATAGTCGTGAGACCACCGCGTCCCCTTCCAAGGCGACCAGTGGTGTCCCGTCATCGACCCAGCCCGATTCGATCCCATCCCCTTCCATGACCCAGCCCGGTGGCAGTGTCGGCTGGCGAAAATCAGCCAGGACCGTGAATGCTGTGCTCGTATCGATGCGGGTTTGTCGCTCCGATTGCCACTGACCGACCATCGTCTCCCATGTCGATGTAATGTCGTTCGGAGCCTGAGCGAGTTGGACAAAGGGATAGTCCATATCGCCCAGGACCGGCGGAGCAGCAGTGGTGCTTGTCACAAGAGCGCTCTGCCACGCGCTCGGAGTGATTTCGACCTCCCGCCAGGTCCTTGCCAATTCCTCGCGGATCGCCGATCGCAGCTCTTTGAGCTTGGTGATCAGCGCTGCATTTTTCTGGGGCGCATCGACCGGCCGACTTCCCCACCGCGGCGTCATGAAGATCGCACCCAGGGCGTAATAATCCTTCTGCGAGACCGCTTCGAGCTTGTGATCATGGCACCGCGAACAAGCGACCGTCGTGGCGAGAAAAGCTTTGGAAAAGGCGTCGATCTTGTTGTGGACCATCTCCTGATGGACACCGTTGAATTCGCGGCTGCTGCCATGGCGGTGCTCACCCATGTGGTAGAACATCGGCCCGATCAGGCTCTCGACAATCCCCAGCGTCTCATCGACTCGCGGTTGCGGTAGAAGATCGCCAGCGAGCTGCTCGCGGAGCAGGATGTCGAAGCCAACATCCGCATTGAATGCACGGATCAGATAATCGCGATACTCGTGCGACCCTTTCGCGGGATTGTCCCATTCATAACCGTAGGTATCCGTATAACGCACAACGTCCATCCAGCGCCTCGCGAACGATTCGCCGAAATGTGGGGACGCGAGCAATTCATCGACCAGCGCCTCACAGGCCCTCTCCCGATCACTGGCGGAGGCGGCGAGGAAGCGTTCTCGCTGAGCCGGTGTCGGTGGAAGTCCGGTGAGCACCACACAGAGCCGACGCAGGAGCACCTCGTCGGCAGCAGGTGATGCCCGCCGCAACTGATGCTGGTCGAGCTTTGCCGCAATGAACCGATCGATCGGTGATTCGCTCGCCTGGGATGCGAGCAGACCCGGGGGAACCGGATCCGTCAGCGGCTTGAGGCTCCACCAATCTAGCCGCTGCACAAACGCTTCGGCCCACGCATCGGTCGCCAGTTCGCCAGCTCGTTCGGCAGGCTGCGGGATGGCGGGCTGCGAGGTGGCGGGAGATTCCCCTTCACGCGGATCGATCGCTCCATCTTCGATCCACCTCCGCAGCCGCGCGATCTCCTCCGGTGGCAGCTGGGCATCGGGGGGCATTTGCAAATCTTTGTCGAGGTACACGACCGCCTGATAAAGAAGGCTTGCCTCGGGTTTGCCAGGTTCGATTGCGCGACCTGAATCCCCTCCCAGAACCCAGCCAGCACGGGTGTCGAGCCGAAGTCCCCCTTCCTCCGACGCCTCATCGTGACACCCCAAGCAATGCATCTCGAAGAGGGGACGGATCTGCGACTCGAAGTGGGCAATCTTCTCCGGCGTTGCATCGTGCAGACGGGCTGGAACGTAGACGAATTCAGCGGGTAGCTGCTGATCGGTAAATGCGATGCTGATCGGTCCCTGGACCTCCGCTCCGTCGAGGCGTCGAATGGGCAGGTCCACGTTTGGGGTCTCAATCTTCCAGGCAGTGATCGGACCCTGCCAGCTTGCACAGTACAGCAACCCATCGGGGCCGATCGCAAGGGACAGCGGCGTCGCGATTCCTCCTCCGGCACCCGCCCATTCGCTCGTCTCTCCCTCCACAGTGCGCAGGACTCGATTTGCGGAAGTGCTCCAAAAGGCAGCTCCTTCCCCGCTGAAAACGAGTCCCCAAGGGTGCTGGGCCTGGTGCTCGGCCCAGACTTCGCTCATCGAGCCATCCAGTGTCGTCGCGCGGCGAATGGCTTTCGCCTGATAGTCCGTGACATACAGTTCGCTGCCGCGGACCACGATCTGAGTCATCCCGCCGGGCGTTGCCAGCGCGACATCGTCCCGCCATTCCCCAGACGGGTACTGATAACGTTTGACCTTGCCGTCGTTCTGACTGGCCACGAGGAGATCCCCTTCATACCACGCCATCCCGGTGGCGCGGTGCAGTCGTCCGCCGTAGCCTTCGGGGACGTCGATCAGTGTCTCGACGCGTCCGCCACTGCGAGGGTCGTACCGCAGGACTGTTCCCATCTCCCCAGGATTGCCGGTCGAGACGAGGAGGTTTCCGGCTTCGTCCAGGAGGATCGCATTGGCCGGGGGAAGTCCGCTGAGGAGCGTGCCGAGGTGTTCCCCGCTGGCCAGGCTGTAGCGTTCAATGCGACCCGTCCCATGCATCAGCACGAGCATCTCGGTGGCACTGGCTGCGGCACTGGCTGCGGCAACACACCAGCCGCAGGTGAGCACGAAGATCGCGATCAGTCCTGGTTGGCGGACATGCGGCTTTTTCGGTGTGCCTCCCCCAGTCCAGCTCATGCGAACAACTCCTCGACGACTCGCGCGCCGCTCACTTCAGGGTCGGTCAAACGTTCGGGTCGACCATTGTGAATGAAGGTGAGCCTACGATGATCGATACCCAGTTGATGGAGGATCGTGGCATGCAAATCGGAGACGCTCACGCGGTTTTCGACTGCCTTGTAAGCAAAATCATCCGTAGCCCCATGAATATAACCCGCTTTGAAACCGCCTCCTGCCATCAGCGTGCTGAAGGCATGGCGATTATGATCGCGACCATCCGCTCCTTCGGTGATCGGCAATCGCCCGAACTCGCCAGTCCACATCACCATCACATGCTCGAGCAAGCCACGCTGTTTCAAATCCGTAATTAGTGCGGCGCTCGGTTGATCGACATAACTGCAGATCTTTCGCAGATCGTTGTTCAAATTTGCATGCGTGTCCCAGGGCTGAAAGGAGGGATCGAGCGGGGGAAAGACCTGGACAAATCGCACCCCCGATTCGACCAATCGCCGCGCCATCAGGCAGCGCGTTCCGTAGGACGCGGTGGCTGGATTCTCGAGGCCGTAGAGCTGGCGAGTCGCGGCGGTTTCCTGCGACAGATCGAGCACCTGCGTCGCAGTCAATTGCATCCGTGCGGCGAGCTCGAAATTTTCGATCCGCGCCTCGAGCTCCGCCTCGCCCGGATGCTGGTCGCGGTGCAGCGAGTTGAGCATCTGAAGAAATTGCTGGGAACGATGGCGGGCATCGGCGACGACCTGCCGCGCCGGGCTCAGATGGAGAACTGGGGTGCCGGATGAACTGAACTCCGTCCCTTGATAGACCGGCGGCAACCAACCGCTGCTCCAGACCATTTTTCCCGAAGTGTTGTAGCCCGCCGGATCACGGAGGACGATGTAACTGGGGAGATCCTGGTTCTCCGTTCCAAGTGCATAACCAATCCATGAACCGATTGCCGGACGGCCATTGAACGTCTTTCCCGTCTGCAGCATGTTCAGGGCAAACGGATGGTTGTTGTTCTCCGTGAACATCGACCGAATAAGACACAGCTCATCCGCCACACCCGCCAAGTGCGGAATCAATTCCGAAAACTCCATCCCACTCTCCCCATACCTTGAGAAGCGGAAAGGAGTTCCCAAGAGGACGTTCTTATTCCCCAATTGAAAGACTTCCACTTCTTCGGGGTGGGGCTCTCCGTTGCGTTTGGAGAGTTCCGGTTTGTGGTCAAAAAGATCCATCTGCGAAGGGCCACCATTCTGGCACAGCTGAATGACCGCTTTCGCAGTACTGTGGAAATGCCCTGGCCGCGGTGCGAGCGGATGTGTATCGGTCGTCATCCCGGATGCCGCTCGCGCCACATCCCCTCCAGCCTGCTCGAGCAGACCGGCCAGTGCCAGCGCGCCAAATCCGCCTCCGATCGACTGCAGCAATGCTCTCCGCGATGGTGCTCTCCGCGATGGTGCCATAGCTCGATTACTCCACGTAGAAGAATTCATTTGCCGAGAGGAGCATGTGGCAGAAATCGACCAGTGCCATCTGCTGGGCCGCGTCTGCCTGGACCGCGGGTGAAGCATACATCTGCTGCTGCTGGGCGAGGAATTCGAGACTCTTTGCAAACTCCGTTTCTCCAGGTTCGCGGGCCAGGGCGAAGAGGAATCCGGTTTTTACGCAGGCTCCCTGCTCGAGGCCCGAAGCAGTCTCGATCCGCCGCGCAAACTGCTCGGCTCGCGCAAACATAAACTCGCTGTTGAGCAGCGCAAGCGACTGCAGGACGGTTGCCGAACTGGTCCGCTGCGTGCAATTGACCGGCATGATCGGAGCATCGAAGATCTCGAGGAACTTGAGCGGATAAACACGGCGTGCAAAAAGATACACGCTCCGCCGGTTGCCGCTTGTCGCTGTCGGTGCCCCCTTGGCTTCGGAAAGTCCGTCCGCTGGATTGGTAATTTCGACGGGGGGCCCGCCGGCCGTCGGATCGAGTGCCCCGGAGACTGCCAGCAGCGCATCGCGGACAATTTCCGCCTCGAGCCGCCGTAGATTCATCCGCCATAGCAAACGATTCTCCGGATCGATCTGCTGGGCAGGCTCAAAAGACGCTCTTCGCGACGATTGCATGTAGGCGGTCGAGAGCATGATTTGGCGGTGCAATCGCTTGATGCTCCACCCATGTTCGATAAAGTCCACCGCTAACCAGTCGAGCAACTCGGGATGGCTCGGGAGACTCCCGGAACGTCCAAAGTTTCCGAGCGTTTCCAAGATTCCTCGCCCGAAATGGTGATGCCAGACGCGGTTGACGAAGACCCGCGCGGTGAGCGGGTGCGCGGGGTCTGTCAACCAGCGGGCAAGCGCCAGCCGGCGTCCGCTCGTCTGCCTCGGCATCTCGTTTGGACCGAGGGGCTGCGGGGCGACGGCTGCAGCGACGGTTCCAGGTGGCTGCAGGATCTCCGGGAAACCGGCCTGCACAAGGACGCCTGGCGCGTGGACATTGCCGCGACGATGGACGCGCGATGTGGGGGGCGAACCTACATCCCACATCGCTTGGATCACTCCATACGTCTTTTTCTGTCCGCCCAGCACCGTCCGCTGCTCGGTGCTCCCACGCAGCGCACTGTGCTCCGCCTCGGTCAATGATGCATCGATCTCGGCATCGGTGATCGCGGCGATCGATGCAAACTTCTCTGCGAGGTATTTTTGGATCTCGCTCCGCTGCTCGGGGTTGCGCGCAAGTGCGGCGACAACATCCGCACGAATCGGCTCGGGAACAGCGGCAGCCCTCGCGTCGCGAAGGCGCTGACCGGCTTGATCGCGAATCTCCCGCTCGCGCTTGGTCAGCGCCTCGATCTGCTGATCGATCTGCGCGTTATGCTGATCCACAGCCGCCTGATCCTTGGCTGAAACATCGACCAGGAATCGCTCTTTGGGAGGCTTCCAGGCATGGACATTCAAGGCTGGCTCAAAGCATGCCATGAGGCGGTAATAATCGCGCTGCGGGAGGGGATCATATTTATGGTTGTGGCAGCGGCAGCATTCCATCGTCAGGCCGAGCACCGCGGTGGAAAACATATCGAGTGTTTCATTGACGACCTCGTACCGTTTCTCAATCCCGTACTGCGGAAAATCAGTATGGTCATCGACATTTCTCAAAAAACCGGTCGCGGTCAGCAGCTTGATGACGCGCGCATCGAAGTGTTCCGCGCTGCGCCAATCCACCATTTCATCTCCGGCGATTTGCTCGGTGAGAAACTGATCGAACGGCTTGTCTTCATTGAGCGACTCGATCACGTAATCGCGGTAGCGCCAGATGTTCTGGTTCGGATAGATCGATCCGAGATCATTATCGAGCTTGCCATCGACATAACCGGCAGCATCGAGCCAATGCCGACCCCATCGTTCCCCGTAATGCGGTGATCTCAGAAGCCGGTCGATCAGTTGCTCGTAGGCATCGGGGCGCGAATCCTCGACAAATGCCTGAACATCCGCCGGCTCGGGAGGGAGCCCCGTAAGATCGAAAGTCGCGCGGCGAATGAGCGCCCGGCGATCAGCCTGCGGGGAGAAACAGAGCCCCTTCTCCTCCAGTTTGGCAAGCAGAAACCGATCGATCGGAGTCCGCACGAGTGGCTTCTGCTGTACCTGCGGAGGTTCCTGCGGACGCGGAGGCTGGAACGCCCAAAATCGGCGATCTTCCTCCGTCACTTGGGCATGGCTTGGAAGCACGCGAATTGCTTCGCTTGCCGGACTCCCCGCGATGATCCACCGCCGGACAATCTCGATTTCCTCCGCGCTCAGCCGGTCCTCTTCGGTGGGGGGCATTTGTCCGCTCGTGATCAAATCGAGCAGCAGGCTGCCCTGCGGGTCCCCTGGAATGATCGCCGCTCCGTTTTCACCACCGCGAAGCAGCTCTGAAACCGAGCGCGCGTCAAACTGGGATTCCTGCGCCTGTTCCCCGTGGCAGTCGAAACAGAGGCGAGCAAAAATTGGCTGGACATCGTTTTCAAAGGTCGGTGGCGAGTGCCAGCGCGGATCGTCGACCGGGGGTGACTCCTCCGCAGCGGTCACCCCAAGCAGGCTGATCCAAGCCACGATCGGCAGGAAAATGCGAAGTTCACGATGCGCGTGCGGAGCCATTGGAAGGGAACTCTCGAAACGGGAGGGGCGGGCGAGAGCCTCAAGACGTCCGGGGGAGGGGAATGGCGTCACCCCTGAGCATACCCGGGCGAATTCCCAAAAGCGACCTTCGACGCGAAAAACTAGCGCAAGCCCCGACCATGAACGCGTTCTTCATGGCGGCCCAAAAGACGCGGTTCGAGACCCCGGTCGCATTAGGGCCTGGGAGGGGGAGGAAGGGAAACAGTTCCTCCGTTCGCTGTTGACAAGACCTTTTCCAGCTGCCGCAGCTCCGCAAGCGCGGTCTGGAACTCGGGCAGATCGCGGAGCGCGGCGAATTGGGGATTCGTCACGACCCGCTCATAGCGAAGGAGGACGGCGTGGACATCGGCAGCCGTCAGGGGCTTGCCCGCGAGCCACTCGCTCGGAACGGCAAGATACTGCTGCCACTGCTGGTCCAAACGCGATTGCAATTTACCGACCGATTGTTGCAGCGATGCGACGCGTGGGTCCGCGATTGCCGTTCCTCCCGCGGGGATTGTCGCGGCGGAGGGTATCGTTGCCGGTGCGGGTGCCGAAAATCGAATCAGTTCGTTGATCAAGGCATAGGCCGAGGGTGGAACAACTCCGGGGCTACCGGCGCTGATTTGGTAATACCTTTCGGTCGCCGGTCGATCGGGCTGGATCGCGGAACCGCCAAGCGCAACTCCGGCAAACAACCCGCGGCTTCGGGAATAAGTCAGAATCTCTGCCTGGAACCGCGTATCGGTTGCGGCGCTTGTGTATCGTCCGATCGGACCGGCAGCGGCCGAGGCATCGACCCCCAAGGTGAGTTTTCCTTGACGGATGTTGTCGAGACTTTTTTGCGAACGGAAAACGAGCACCAAATCGATCGACTGGACTCCGACCTGCCAACCGACACTCCCTCCCCCCATCTTGATAAAATCTGGGGCCTGCCAGTTTCCTTGCCCATCGCGAGTGACGAGCACACCTCGGCCACCGCTGACGCCGACGACCAAGGCACCGCGGGTAAAATGGGGCACGATCGCGATTCCAGCCGCCTCAGCCAGCAGTCGATCGGGGATTCGCTGGTCACTGCTGGTCGAGAGTTCTTGAAGGACGACTCCCGCTTCGGTCACCACACCGACTTCGGTCGAAACGGGACTGCTAGAACCAGGTGGCTGCAGATCCTGAGCGGCGACCAGCGCCGACGAGCAGCCGCAAAAAATTCCCAGCGCAAAAGTTCCGATCGAGGAGGGCATGAGGGCATCCTTGGATGCAAAGAACGGAAAAGGTGTCAGGAACCGTTTCGGAAAAAAGGGACTTTCCGCTAGTGCCACCTTATCTTTTCCCTGGCAGGCGTGACCATACGGAATATGTCGATTCCGTCGAAGCCCAACCTATGCGCACGTTCAGTCACGACAGTGATATTCGGACCTGATTCGGACCTGGCTCGTTTTTCGACAAACCCGCCTTCGGCCGGGAAGAGGGAAAAGAGAATTGCGGGGGGCCAGGCCGACGGTAGCCGCTCAGTCACGCTTCCACCGGGACAAGCCCGGATGGTGAGCAGTCAGCGGGCATGGTTGATTGCCGGCACAGAAATCGTGTCAGCCGGCACGGCAAACGTGTCAGGAACCGTGACCCCTTTTTCATTGCCGAGGATTCTGAATTTTTCCTGAAAGATTCGGCAAACAGTTGCGTATTCATTGTCGAGGGGCATCCTGGAAGGGTTCCAGCCGAAAAAGCTTCTCTGTTCGCATTGACCAGCGATAATCGCTATGCAGGACCTCAACCCGGAAACTCGAGCCAGTTTGCTGCTGAAGCTTCGGGATTCGGCGGATGCCGTCGCGTGGCAGGACTTTACTGAAATCTACTCCCCGGTGATCCACCGCACGGCCAAACGAATGGGGCTCCAAACGGCCGACGCCGAGAATGTCGTTCAGGAGGTTCTCTTGGCCGTTTCGAAGTCGATCGAGCCGTGGCTGGAGCGCGGGGAACGCTCTGGATTCCGACCATGGTTGTTTCGGATCGCGCGGAATAAGGCGCTCGACCTGCTCACTCGCCGAGCCACGCGACCTGAATATCGTTCCGGTATCGAGTGGGATGATTTGGTCCAGCGTGAATCGTCGACCGCATCGTGCTGGGAGCAAGAATATCGCTGGGAACTTTTTTCGCGGGCGGCGACCGAAATTCGCCGCACCGCGAGCGAATCGACGTGGCAAGCTTTTTGGTTGTCGACCATCGAAGGGCGTCCTATCCCCCAAGTCGCACAGTCGCTCGGCGTTCGCGAAGGGGTCGTCTACCTCAGTCGATGCCGCATCATGGACCGGATCCGAAAACTGGTGAAGCAGTGGGAGACAAGCGAATGACGACGCCGCAAGATCCAGCGTGCTGCAGCCACGATCAACTACACGATTTGCTGGTCGGCAGCGTCAGCGATATCGATTCGGATGGTTGGCTGCGGCATCTTGAGCAGTGCTCCGCATGCCAAAGCAAACTGCATGCCCTGGCTGGCGAAGCAGGGGATTGGTCGCAGGCTCGAGAGGTGCTGTCCAGATCGCCCGAACTCGGTCGCCATGCTCGTTCGAATGATTGGGTCGAGTCGCTTTCGAAAAAGCTTCTCTCATCCCCTTCGCACCCCGAGCTGCTCGGCCGGATCGGTCGTTACGACATCGAACGTTTGCTTGGTTCGGGCGGTATGGGGATCGTCTTCAAGGGCTTTGATACTGAGCTGCACCGCACTGTTGCAGTCAAAGTTTTGGCTCCTTCCTTGGCATTCCATGGTTCCGCTCGACAGCGGTTCGCGAAGGAGGCCCGCGCGGCGGCGGCGGTCGTCCATGAAGATGTGGTCCCGATCTACGATGTCGACGCCGATCGCGAAGTCCCCTTCCTGGTTATGCGCTATGTCCCGGGCGAATCGCTGCAGGCCCGCATCGATCGCGCCGGTCCGCTGGAGCTCAAGGCGATCCTCAGGATCGGTAAACAGGTCACTGCTGGTTTGGCCGCAGCCCATGCACAGGGGCTGGTTCATCGCGATGTAAAGCCCGCCAATGTCCTGCTCGAAGAAGGGATCGACCGCGCTCTGCTCACCGATTTCGGACTTGCCCAGGCGATCGATGACGCCAATGCGACCGCGTCAGGAATCCTCCCCGGTACTCCCCAGTACATGTCACCCGAGCAAGCGCGCGGGGAGAAGCTGAGCGTTCAAAGCGATCTGTTCAGCGCCGGGAGTGTCCTCTATGCCATGTGCACGGGACGTCCTCCGTTTCACGCCGACACCCTGCTCGGGGTACTTGCGAAAATACGCGATTCGCATCCCAAACCCATCCGCGAGCTGAATCCGGACATCCCGAGCTGGCTGGCACAGGTCATCGAAACGATGATGGCCAAAGATCCCAGGGATCGCTATGCCTCGGCAAGCGAAGTTTCGGCGATCCTCGAACAGTGCCTCGCACACGTCCAGCAACCGCTCGACGCGGCGCTGCCAGGGGTCCTGAAGATCGGCGCGGAATCGCGTCGGCGGCGGATCGGGTTCCTGCGTTCTGCGATTCCCATTGCACTGGCGATCGCTGCCATCGGTTTCTTCGCGATCCCTTTGTCCTCCAGCAGAACACGGGGTCTCGTTTCAAATGTGCAACAAGAACGAACCACTCGCGACGACACCGCCGCTGCGAAAATAGTGCAAGCACAATCCATCGAGTGGAAAGTGGTTCCTCTGCCGCCCGCTCCCGAGGATCCGATCCTGAACCATTTGGAAGAGACGATCGATGTCGATTGGAATGGTGTACCCCTCGAACGAGCGCTCGTCGAATTACTGGAACCGAGACCCATCGATTATCGAGGCTATGTCACCGACCGGGCAAAGGCATCGGATTTCGAGGCCACAGTCCAGCTGCGTTATCGTGGATCGCGAAGGCAGATACTCCAGCGCATGCTGCACCCGCGTCAGCTTGGGTACATTGTTCACCCCACGCGAATCGAGATCGCCGACCTCGAGTATGTGCGAGCGCATCCCACGATTCGTCGGTACTGCTTGTCGCATGTTTCGAAGACAAGCCTTGAGGCGGCAGAGGTTGTTGCAGTCCTTCAGCGGATGCTCGATTGGGACTTTCGAGAAACGATTCAAACGACCCTCAATGGCCCGATCCTGCTCGTTCGTGCGACCGAGTCAGATCATGATCAAATCACACAGATATTAGCGGCACTAGCGCTGGCTGTGGGAGGCTGAAAAAATACCTTTCGCACTCTTCGATTCGCAACTTTTCACCACACGGGAGTAATGAATGATGAATAGGCTTTGGACTTCGCTGCGGAACCGTTGGATTTGGTCGCTGCCACTAGTGCTCGCGGCATCGAACTACAGTGCTTTGTCGCTCGCAGCCCAAGGGGAGACCACGGTTACCGATGAATTCGGTGACGTCGTGGTGACACCGGCACCCGAAGGGACCCCGCCTGCAGAACGATTCGGTGCTGGCACTCCACCTCTTTTTGGTGGTGGAGGCGGCATGGGTGGAGGCGGCATGGGCGGCATGGGTGGAGGCGGCATGGGCGGCATGGGTGGAGGCGGCATGGGAGGCATGGGCGGTGGCGGGGGCTTTGGTTACATGTCTCCGCCGGTGGTCGCTTGGATCAAGCCAGAGGGCGAGAAGCCTGACTGGCTGGTTCGAGGTGAGAAAGCAGTTGGTGCCCAGGAGGAGATTCGGGCGAAGCTCAATAAGCTCGCGGAGTACCAGTTCGAGGCGTTGTCGCTCGACGAGGTGTGCAAAACAATCGCCGCTGAGCATGGAATCCAAATCGATATCGATGCAGCGGGTTTAGAAGAGCTCGGGATGACCGCCGATCTACCAATCACGCTCTCCGGGAACGGGAGCCTGCGGAGTCTGCTGCATCGAATGCTTGAAGATATGGATTTGAGTTACCTTGTTCACGAAGACGGTTTAGAGATCACGACTTCGGACAAAGCCATCCGCTGTGGACGGGTCCGCGCCTACAATCTCGCGTACGTGGCGAACGATAGCTCCTTGGGAGTCAGCATCCTGTCGGCGATTGAGGGAATGGTCCAGCCAGATGCGTGGCGTTCCAACGGAGGGGAAGCGTCGTGCGATTTGATTGGGTCGGTACTGCTCGTGAAGGCTTCCGAAAGGATGCACGAGGAGATCCAGAACGTGCTCGCCCAATTGAACGCGTTTCGTGCCGACGATGAAGAATGAGGAACACTCCCGTTCAGGTGGATTCAAAGGGGGTGAGGCTTCGGCCTCGCCCCTTTTTTCTTTGATGAGGACTCGGTGGTGGTGGTGGGTGCGGTGGCAGTGGCTTGACTCCTTGATGACGAAAAATTCAGATCGGGGAACCGGCGGATGGTTTTCGAATCTAAGGAGCGATTCGTCCACATTCATCGGGAGGATCGCCGGCGTACTCGTACCAAGCGGAGTCTGGTCGATTGATAGCAAATCTGCCCACAGCACGGGGTGTCGTTGTTCCAAGTGTTCTGGCGGGGTGTCTCGATGCAGCGGGACTGGAACATCGCCGCCTGTGGCTCGCCCATTTCACCGATGTTTCGCTCCGCGGTTACCGCGCCCAGGAATGGCTGATCGTCTCCGCACGGGAGATTTCTGTGGCCGCGATCGACTCCTCGAGCGAGGGAGAACCTTGTGCTCGAGTGCTGCGGACCATCCCCTGGTCGCAGGTCCAGGCCGTGCGGACCCAGGCGGGGGTCGGGAGCGGATCGCTGCAGGTCCGCGTCGGGGAAGACTGGGTCGATATGCTCCGTTTTTCCAATGCCTGTTCGACGCGATTCTCTCGCATCTCACGGCTGCTGGAGCGGATGCGTGAATCTCCCACATCGTGGGACAGCGAGCTGCAGTTGCTCTCGTCTCACGACCCCCACGGGACCAATACAAGCTTCGATCCTCCATCCTGCAGCAAGTGCGCGCTGCCCCTTGGAACCCAGCATGAGAGCTGTCCACGTTGCATGCAGAAAGGGCAGATCCTCCGTCGTGTCCAGCAGCTCCTGCAGCCTTATCGACGGGGCGCGATCCTGCTTTGCGTGCTGACGATTGCTGGGGTCGTGGCGGAACTGATTCCCCCCAAGTTGCAGCAGTACATGATCGACAATGTCCTCACGGGAGCCTCCGGCAGCGACTCGGCAGAGTTGCCCGATTTCCGCACGGCACTGCTGCTGATCGTGCTCGCCCTGGCTGCCTCGCGGATCATTCTCTCGGTGGTCGCGGTTTTCAAGGGGCGGCTGGCGACGCTGATCGGTACAGGGCTTACGAGCACCCTTCGCGCGGAGATGGTTCGCAAGCTGCAAAACCTGGCGCTCGTCTACTACGACCGGCATCAGGTGGGTTCAATGCTTGGACGCGTCGCCCACGACAGCGAGGCGATGCATGGTCTGATGTACCAAATCACGGGGGGCTTTCTCCTGCAAATCGTCCAGCTCGTCGGCGTCGGCGCGATGCTCCTGTGGATCAACCCAAAACTGGCAATGTACACGCTGATCCCCGTTCCGCTGGTGATCCTCGGGACCTCGATCTTTTGGAAAAAAGTCTATCCTCGCTATTACCGCTTGTGGGATGCCTCGTCGAAACAGATTGCGGTCCTGAGCGGGATGCTGCTGGGGATTCGCGTGGTCAAAGCCTTTGCCCAGGAGGAACGGGAATACGATCGCTTTTCTCGATCCAGTCAGCAGCTGCGGAACTGGCGGTTGTGGGTGGAGGATGCGAACGCCTGGTATTCTGCCACGATGTCGATCGTTTTCAGCCTCGGCGGACTGATCGTGTGGTACGTCGGCGGCCGGGATGTGATCGGAAGCTCGATGACGCTCGGGGAATTAATCGCGTTCCTCGCCTACCTGGGGATGTTTTATGCGCCGCTCGGGGCGCTCTCGAATTTCACGTCGTGGCTCACCAGTTTTCTCTCGGGCAGCAAACGGGTCCTCGAATTGCTCGATACTCCCTTAACGGTCCGCGAACCGGCGGAACCCATCCCGTGGCAACGACCGCGCGGCGAAATCCGCTTTGAAGATGTCACGTTTGGCTATGACCTCAATCAGCCCGTCCTGAAAAACATATCGTTTGCGGTGGGTGCCGGAGAAATGGTGGGAATCGTCGGCAGGAGCGGTTCCGGAAAATCGACACTTGTCAATCTGCTCGGCCGGTTCTACGACGTGCAGGAAGGGCGAATCTTGGTCGATGGTATCGACCTTCGCGATCTTTCCAGCCATGAACTGCGGAGCCGTTTGGGAATCGTTTTTCAAGAATCCTCGATGTTTCGCGGGACGATTTGGAGGAACCTCAGTTTCGGCCATCCACGCGCAACGATCGACCAGGGACTCGCCGCCGCCAAAGCCGCTGGCGCCCACGACTTTATCTGCCGCCAACAACTCGCCTACGAAACGCACTTGGGGGAAAACGGTTCTGGACTTTCCGGGGGCGAAAAACAGCGATTGTCGATCGCCCGCACCTTGCTCTACGATCCCTTGATCCTGGTTCTTGATGAAGCGACAAGCAACATCGATGCGGAAGCAGAAAAGAGTATCCAGGATGCGCTCAAGGTGCTCATTCGTGGCCGCACCACCATCGCAATCGCGCACCGCCTGTCGACGCTTCGCAATGCCGATCGAATCCTTGTCTTTGACCAAGGTCGATTGATCGAGGAAGGGACGCATGCGGAATTGCTCGCCAGCAATGGTACCTATGCGCGGTTGGTCCGCATTCAAACATCGGTCACCAAGAATCCCGAGATCGATAAACTGATCCACACTGCTGCCGAGCTCGACCAGCAATCCTCCGCGCGGCTTTCAGGTAACAAGAAACGATCGACGCTCGAGTCGGGCGATTGCGAAGCATCGCAAGGAACTGTCGCCGTACTCGATCCGCCGCCGGACGAAGCCTCGACCGCAATCTCGGAAACCGATCGAGCCGAGTCCGATCGTTCCGAAACACCTCCAGCGCTCCGCTGGCTGGACCCGGAGCGGTGCGAATTTCGTCACGGAAGCCACGATCGAATCGAACTGTGGATCGATGGGGTGATGGAAGCCGCTGCCGTCTTCGTCGTCCGGACTTTTCCCTCGCGGCATCCGCTTGAATACCTGAGCATCCGCGGCTGGGGAGCAAACGGCGATGAACAAGAATGGGGCATGATTCGCCAGCTTGCCGACTGGAACGACGATGCTCGACAACGCATCGATGAATTGATCGAACGCCGATATTTGCTCCGTAAGATCCTTCGCGTCCATAAAAACGTTCTCGACGGCGGCTACCTCGACTTGGATGTCCAGACCGATCACGGCCCCGCCCAGTTCACAATGCGCTGGACCCAAAGCCAGGCGCTCGACTACAGCGACAATGGCAAGCTCCTCATCGACGCGAGCGAAAATCGTTATGTCGTCGAAGATGTCGACGCCCTCCCGGCCGAAGATCGGGAGCGATTCCTGCAGTACATTTATTGGTAATTCCCCGCGAAACAGCCCGCAATTCGATTCGAACCTCCCCCGCCAGCCCATTCTTTTGGTGTGCCTTCAATACTCACCGGGGGTGGTCCGAGGAGAGTCCCTTGGGCGGTACACTAGAGACAGCGTGTCTTGGGCTGCGGATGTCCGCGGCTTGGAAGGGAGTCCTGGCGAGTCTGCGGGGGAGTTGAGTTTGAAAGCGAACGTGACGTCGACGGGCCAGATCACGATCCGCGGAGCGCGGGAGCACAATCTGCGGGACGTGGACCTGACGCTTCCGCGTGGGGAGCTGATCTGTTTCACCGGGGTCTCGGGGAGTGGCAAATCGTCCTTAGCGTTTGACACATTGTATGCCGAGGGTCAGCGGCGTTACGTCGAATCGCTCTCGACCTACGCGCGGCAGTTCATGGACCAGATGCCCAAGCCGCAGGTCGATGCGATTACGGGATTGAGTCCATCGATTTCGATCAGTCAAAAATCGACGGGGAATAATCCGCGGAGCACGGTTGGGACGATCACCGAGATCTATGATTTCTTGCGCGTCCTTTTTGCCCGTGTTGGCACGGGCTATTGCGACGAGTGTGGGGGAGAGATCGCCGCGCAGACGCGATCGCAAATCCTCGGCCGCGTCCTCGCGCTCGATCCCGCGGCGACGCTCGCGATCCTTGCACCGGTGGTTCGTGGGCAGAAGGGTGAGTTTCGCGACCTGCAGGAGGACCTGCGGAAGCAGGGATTTCTCCGCATCCGCGCCGACGGGCAATTCCTTCGGCTCGACGAGCCGATCTCGTTGGAACGCAATCGCCGGCATGACATCGAGGTTGTGATCGATCGCTTACCGCCTGAGGCCCGGAGCCGGGGGAGGATCGCCGAAGCGATTGATTTGGGTCTGCGGATCGGCGAGGGGACGATCCTGGTCCAGCTGACCGACGGCGCTGCCGCGTCTCCAGCTCCCCCTGCAAAGCGGAGCGGATCGCGAGGTCCGCAGGAGAATCCTCATGAGATCCTTTTCTCCAGCCACTATGCCTGCGGGAGCTGTGGCAAGTCATTTCCCCCACCGACTCCACAAACTTTTTCTTTCAACAGCCCGCAGGGAATGTGCCGCGGTTGCGATGGACTTGGTCGGCTCTACACGTTTGTCCCAGAGCTGCTGGTGACGAGCCCTTTGCTCGCGGTGAAGAAGGGGGCAATCGATCTGCTCGGGAAATGGTCCTCGATCGGGAGAATCCGGAAGCGCGAATATCAATCGACCGCGCGGCGGATCGAGCGTCGTCTGCAGCTCGACGCGGGAACGATTCTCGGAACGCCGTGGTACAAGCTTTCCACCGCGGCCCAGCAGGCATGGCTGTGGGGACTTCCCGAGGACCCGACACCGATCCCGCCATCCGCCCAGTTTCCGTTTGCCCAGCGTCAAGAGCAGGCAGCGATCCCCGGGCTGATCCCCGAGCTCATTGCCCGCTATCGCACGACGACCAATCCGATGTTCCTGCGGGGGATGGAAAAATACATGGATACCCTCGACTGCCCCGACTGCCACGGGCGTCGTCTCAATTCGCAGGCGAGTGCGGTTCGTATGCGAACAGCATCCGCCACGTTTCAGGGAAGAGAGAGTCTCTCCCTTCCGGATCTCTGCGAGCTCCCTGCCTCGGAGCTCGCCGAGTTCTACCGGGCGGTGGAGCTGAGTCCATCGGCGACGCATATTGCCGGCGAAGTGCTCAAGGAGATTCGGACGCGAATTGGCTTTCTCCTGGGGGTGGGGCTCGACTATCTGACCCTCGGGCGAACGGCCCCAACACTCTCTGGGGGCGAATCGCAACGGATTCGTTTGGCCGGGCAGATCGGCAGCGGCCTGGCGGGAGTCCTCTATGTGCTGGACGAGCCATCGATCGGGCTCCATCCACGTGACAACGAGCAATTGATCCGCACGCTGCTTTCGCTCCGCGATCGTGGCAACACGCTCGTGGTCGTCGAACATGATGAGGAGACGATTCGTGCGGCGGACCATATCGTCGACTTTGGTCCGGGTCCGGGGGTTCGAGGCGGTCGAGTCGTGGCGGAGGGAGGGATCGAAGAGATTACCGCAGCGGCGAAGAGTCTGACGGGAAAGTTTCTCAGTGGTCGAGAACGGATCGAGGTTCCCGCGACGCATCGCAGTGGCAGCGGCCAAGTGCTGACGGTCTGCGGGGCACGGCACAACAATCTCCAAAATCTCGACGTCTCTTTTCCGCTCGGCCAGCTCATTTGTGTCACCGGGGTTTCAGGAAGTGGAAAATCTTCGCTTGTCGGCGATATTCTCGAACCCGCCCTTCGCCGCTCCTTGAACGGGGCGCTCTGCGATGCCGGGCAGCATGATCGGATCGAGGGGATCGAGCACCTCGACAAGACGATCGCCATCGATCAATCCCCGATCGGACGCACACCCCGATCGAACCCCGCGACGTATGTCAAAGTCTTTGATGAGATTCGGCATCTTTTTGCCCAGATGCCCGAAGCACGCACGCGCGGTTACGGCGTCGGGCGGTTCAGTTTCAATGTCGATGGGGGACGCTGTGCGGCCTGCGACGGTAATGGTTCGAACAAACTGGAGATGGATTTTCTCGCGGACCTGTGGGTGACCTGTCCGGTTTGCGAAGGGCGGCGCTACAACCGCGAGACCCTCGCCGTGCGATTCAAAGAACACTCGATCGCCGATGTGCTGGAATTGGATGTCGCCGAAGCGCTGAAGCTGTTCCGCAACATCCCGAAAATTGCCGGCACGCTGCAGACTCTGGTCGACGTGGGGCTGGAGTATTTGAAATTGGGCCAGCCCTCGCCGACTCTCTCCGGGGGTGAAGCACAGCGCATCAAGCTCTCCCGAGAACTGGCGAAAAAAGGAACCGGGAAAACTCTTTACGTGCTCGATGAACCGACGACAGGGCTCCATTTTGCAGATGTCAAAATGCTGCTCCGTGTGCTCCATGATCTTGTCGACAAAGGGAACACGGTGGTCGTTGTCGAGCATCACTTGGATGTTATCAAGACGGCCGACTGGGTGATCGATTTGGGACCCGAAGGAGGTGCGGGGGGAGGGAGGATGGTGGTCGCAGGAAGGCCGCACGAAGTGGCTCGTTGCCGACAGTCCTTTACCGGCCAGGCGCTCGCCAAACATCTGAAAAGCGAGCGTGAGAGGAATGGGGGCGCTGCGGGGCGAGCGAAAACAAGCAAGCCGATAGGCACGACGAATAAAGGGGCTGGCAAGCCGGCGATCGACGACAAATCGCTCGTCGTACGCGGGGCCTCGCAGCACAATTTGAAGCATCTCGATGTCACTCTACCGCGGGATGCGATGACCGTTTTCGCAGGGCCTTCGGGGAGCGGGAAATCCTCGTTGGCGATGGACACGATCTACGCCGAAGGGCAACGGCGGTATGTGGAATCGCTCTCCGCCTACGCGCGGCAATTCATCGGTCAGATGCAGAAACCGCAGGTGGAGCGAATCGAAGGACTTTCACCGGCGATCGCGCTGGAACAGAAAAACCTCGGGCATAGTCCGCGGAGCACCGTCGGGACGGTGACGGAGATTTATGATTACTTGCGGGTGCTCATGGCGCGGCTCGGGACGATGCACTGCCCCGACTGCCAACGCCCCGTCGGAACGCAGACACCCGACCAAATCGTCGACCGCATTCTCACGCTTCCTGCAGGCACACGATTCCTGCTCCTGGCGCCGTTTGCGGAGGATGAATCCAGTGACCCGCAGCGGTTGTGGGAGAGTCTTCGGCATCAGGGCTATGCTCGCGTCCGCGTCAACGGCACGACTTATGATCTCGACAACGTCCCACCGCTGTCCCCCAAGCAGCAGCATCATCTCCAACTGGTCGTCGATCGATTGTCCACCAACGCCGAGGATCGTTCACGGTTGACCGACAGTGTGGAACTGGCGCTGGCCATGGGGCGCGGTGTCTTGCAGGTGGCGGTCGTCGATCGTCAGCGGGAGGAGGCCCAGTGGGAGGTCCAGACTCACAACCAGCACCTCGCCTGCGATGCCTGTGGACGATCCTTTCCGCATCTGACGCCGCATCATTTCTCGTTCAATACATCCCTTGGCCATTGTCCCCAGTGCGAGGGTTTGGGGGTGCAAACGGGGACCGACCCGCAGGCCCTGCTTCGCGGCCGGACGATGACGCTGGCCGAAGGAGCGATCGCGCTCTGGCCGGAGCTCGACGGAGGATTGTCCGGCGCGATGCTGCTGGCGCTCTGCCGACATGCGCGGTTACCGCTCGAGGTGCCGCTGGATCAGTGGACGATTCTCCAGCGACGGTCCTTGTATCATGGGACCGGGGGGGATTGGATCGATGTCCAAGCAGAGGATTTTCAGCAGGCAGCAAGGAGCTTTCGGCCGGAGCGGCAGGGCAATGGAGCAGCGCCGGGTCTTGCCGCTGGTGCTGCCGCGACACCCCTCCGTTTTCAATTCAAAGGGCTTTATCCGGCGCTCGAGGAAGCCTCGCGTTCCAATTATTCCATTCGGCTTCGGCTGCAGCAATTCACTCAGCAGATTGAATGCTCGGCATGTGATGGAGCACGTCTGAACGATGTTGCCTGCGCGGTGCAGGTTCGTGGGCTGACGATCGGGGATTTGGTACGGATGCCACTGGGACGTCTGATGGACCAGCTCAAACAATGGACGCTTCGCGGGGAGCAGCGGAAGATCGCGGGGGAATTGCTGCGGGAGATTCGCCAGCGACTGCAGTTTCTGCTGGACGTCGGCCTCGATTATCTGACGCTCGCACGCGGAGCAGCCACGCTCTCCGGTGGCGAAGGTCAGCGGATTCGCCTCGCGGCACAGCTGGGCAGCGGTCTTTGTGGCGTCTTGTACGTCTTGGATGAACCGACCGTCGGACTTCACCCGCGCGACAGTGGGCGGCTGATTTCCGCGCTCCATCGCCTCCGCGACCTCGGGAACACACTGATCGTCGTCGAGCATGATTACGAGGTGATCGCGGCGAGCGACTACTTGTGCGATTTTGGCCCGCGCGCCGGACGTCAGGGGGGAGAAATTGTCGCCAGTGGTCCGCCGCAGCGACTCGCACCCGCGGGGGCAAGCATCACCGGACCGTACTTGGAAGGGAAAAAATTTCTCCCGATACCGCAGACAAGGCGTCCGGTTTCGATGGACGAGGCGATCATTCTCGAAGGGGCTGCCGAAAATAACCTCCAGCATGTCGACATTCGCATTCCGGTCGGAGTGCTCACCGCGATTACCGGCCCATCGGGGAGCGGGAAATCGACTTTGATCAACAAGATCCTCTATCCCCTTCTGGCGCGTCAGTTCCATCACAGTCTTTCGCTTCGTCCCGGGCGCCATCAGCGACTGGAGATTCCGACGAGCCGCTTGCAGAAAGTGGTTCGCGTCGATCAATCGCCGCTGGGCAACACACCCGCCTCGACTCCGGCGACCTACACCGGCCTGATGGATCTGATTCGCACGCTGATGGCCCAGTTGCCAGAAGCCAAGCAACGTGGCTATACCCCGCGCCAGTTCAGTTTCAATGTCAGTGGGGGGCGATGTGAAGCGTGCGAAGGGAGCGGCCAAAAATGCATCGAAATGCACTTCCTGCCCGACGTCTGGATCGAGTGCGAGTCGTGCCTCGGGAAACGCTACACCGACCAGACGCTCCAGGTGCGCTATCATGGATACAACATTTCCGAGATTTTGAACCTCTCCTGTGCCGAGGCGCTGCAGTTGTTCTCGGCCCATGCAAAGATCGTTCGTATTTTGCAAACGTTGTGCGATGTCGGACTGGACTATTTGACGCTTGGCCAGAGCGCCCCGACACTCTCCGGGGGTGAAGCCCAGCGAGTCAAACTGGCCGCGGAGCTTGCCCGTCCCGAAGCCGGGAAGACGCTCTACTTGCTCGATGAACCGACGACAGGACTCCATTTCGAGGACATCGCGAAATTGCTTGAGGTCCTCCACCGCTTGGTTGACATGGGCAACACGGTGGTTGTGATCGAGCATCATTTAGAAGTCGTGAAAACCGCCGACTGGGTGATTGATATGGGGCCCGAGGCAGGAGCCGATGGGGGGCGAATCGTCTGCGCTGGAACCCCGGAAGCGATCGCGGACTATGCGCGTCAGTGGCGTGCGCCGCGGCGCGGCAAGACGAGCGGGGAAAGCGCGGGGCTACGATCGTACACCGGCGAAGCGCTCCAGGAGGTGCTCCGCAGCGAGCACTACCAGCCTCGCCCGAGTGCTTCCTCAGGAGCACTTGTCAGCAGCTCGGCCGCAGAAGTGCCCCAGCGCAAGGGCCGTGCGACGCTCCGAGTCCCTTCGACCCGGACCGGCATGTCAGCCAGCGAGCGCGGTTCGAAGAGCAGTCGAGAGGGGAAACGAATTCAGCGAAAGGACTCGCCTGCCGCGAGCACCGACGCAGCGATCGAGAATGGCGATCCGCAGCTTCCCCTGCGGCAGCTGCAGCCATGGCAAGTGCTTGGTCGCCGCTGGCATTCGTTGGCGAAAGGCTTTCCGCAGGGAGAATCGCCGCAGTGGCCGATCCGCTTGGCCGATGACACGATCGCCTTTCTCACCCAGGTGGCCGGAATCGACTCGCTCCGCTTCGACAGCCCCGAATCGGTCAGCGTTCGCGTCGCCAAGGGAGCAGCCACCGGGAATGATCACTGGGCGACTGTCGAAACGAAACGGAGCGAAGGGGTGCGGGTGACTTTCGTAGGTTCCCGCGAAGCGATCCATAGCGATCTTCTTCGCGCGATGCAGGAGCAGGAAGCGGTCGATGTCCAGGTGACTGGCGACCAGCATGTGGTCCTCTGTTTGCAAAATCCGAATCAGTTGCAGGGGCAAGCGCTCCGCGAATTTACGCGATACCATTTCCGCCACCGCGTTTCGGGGGTTTGAGGGAAAGGTGAGCTGGGAATTGCTCGACGGTCGCACGATCACGCTCACGTCGATCGTCCTCTTTGTCGCCCAGCTGCTGGGCGTGCTGAGCATGCTGCACGCGATTCGATCGGTTCGAACCCCGCAGGGAGCCATCGCCTGGTGTGTCGGTTTGCTGACACTGCCGATCGTGGTCGTCCCGCTCTACTGGATCTTTGGACGTTCGCGATTTTTCGGCTATCGCGAAGCGCTGCGGCGGGCGCTCCGTGAGCAGCGCGGACCGGCGACCGAGTATGGAAACTTTCTCAGCCGCGTGGTCGATCCGCGGAAAGGGGTTGTCTTACCACTGCACGAGGTGGCTCGCGTCGTCGGCCAGAATGTAACCTTTGGTAATCGCCTCGAACCCCTGGTCGATGGAGACGCTACCTTTGCGGAGCTGTTTGCCGCGATTGGCCGCGCGGAGCACTATGTGCTGGTCCAGTTTTATATCATCCGCGATGATTCGCTGGGGGATGAATTCGCACACCTCCTGATGCAGCGGGCGCGGGAGGGGATCCAGGTTCGTCTGCTCTATGATGACATTGGTTGCCAGTGGTTACCCCAGCGTTACTTGGATGCCTTGCGCGATGCGGGAGTGATGGTCTGTTCGTTCAACACGCGGGAGCGATGGCGACAACGATTGCAAATCAATTTTCGAAACCACCGCAAGGTGCTGGTAGTCGATGGAAAGGTCGGGTTCACGGGAGGCTTGAATATTGGGGATGAATATCGAGGTCGCAGTAGCGATTTCCGTCACTGGCGCGATACCCATGTGCGCGTCACCGGACCTGCGGTCCTGGGGCTTCAATCGGCCTTCTCGCAGGATTGGTTTTGGGGCTGCCATGAGATCCTCACCGACCTCCGGTGGAATCCTCACTTGGAGGAGCCTGTGGCAGCGATTGGTATTTGTCCCGAGGATCCCTCTGGCCAGGCACTAGTCATCCCCACCGGTCCTGCCGACCAATTCCAGCAATGTGCGATGATGTTTTGTCAAATGGCGGCCGTAGCTAAACGGAGGCTCTGGATCGCGACGCCGTACTTGGTCCCCGATGATGCCGTCAGTGTGGCCCTCCAGAGCGCTTCGCGGCGTGGGGTCGAAGTGGTCGTCTTGATCCCACGCAATGGCGATCACTGGTTCACGCATCTGGCAGGTTTCCACTATGCGGAACAGTACAGCCTTTTGGGGATCCGGGTGATGCGTTATGAGCGTGGTTTCATGCATCAGAAGGTGATCCTTGTCGATGATCAGATTGCCGCGATTGGGAGCACGAATCTTGATCAGCGCTCGCTGCATCTGAATTTTGAACTCATGCTGGCGTCGAGTGACCCGGAGTTCCTCTGCCGCGTGCAGGAGATGCTCGAAACAGATCTTCGCCGCTCGCAGCGTGTCGCTAGCGATGAGCTGGACAAACGGTCGTGGCTCTTTCGGCTGGGGGTTGGAGTGACGCGACTGTTTGCCCCGATCTTGTGATTGCGACTGGCGATTTACGTATTGACCAACCGACGTCGGACGATCGACACTAGAGGAATTCGGCCCCTGTTTTTCGAATCACGATTGTTTTTATGCCCCCCGCCAAGCCTTCGGCAAACCTCCTCGAGACCCTTCTTTCGGACCCTGTCGCCGCCGCGGCGCTCGGGGGGGAGATGATCCGCGAGTCGTTGTTTTTGCAGCAGACGCTGGATGCCGCCGATGTCTCTGGGCGGTCCTGGCAATTGCGCCGCGTGATTGTGGGCGGGGAGGATGAGGAAACCGAAGATCAGGACTTGGTCGGTCTGCCGCTACGGCGGATGCTCGGACCAGGGCAGGAACTCGATGGCTCGGCCGATTATCGGCTGATTGGCTCGATTGGTCGTGGGGGAACGGCAATTGTTTTCCAGGCGCACCAGCGGGCCATCAATCGCGAGGTTGCGGTCAAGGTCTTGCGGGATCATCTCCGCCGGGATCGCGCCGCTCGGCAGCGGTTTTTAGCCGAGGCACGAACGATCGGTGCGCTCGACCATCCGAATGTGATTGCCGTTCACGAGCTCGCCGCCGATCTGTCAGGACAGCTCTTTTACTCGATGAAGCGGATCGATGGCACGGCCTGGAGCGAAGTCCTTGAGGAACGCTCGCTCGACGAGCATTTGGCGATCCTGCTGCGCGTTGCCGACGCGATTCGATATGCCCATTCGCGAGGGATCATCCATCGCGACATCAAGCCTGCCAATGTGATGCTCGGCCGGTTCGGCGAAGTGCTGGTCGCCGATTGGGGCTTGGCGCTGCCCTATCCGATACCCGAAGACCATCCCGTTCCGTGGCACAGTATCGGCGGGACGCCCGCGTACATGGCGCCTGAGATTGCCGCCGGAGCGCTCGAGGAAATCGGTCCGCACACGGATGTTTATCTCCTCGGTGCGACGCTGTTTGAATTGCTGGCAGGGTTTCCGCCGCATGAAGGGGAGACGCTACTGGAGTGCATCCAGCATGCGGCTCAGAATCGTGTTCGGCCAACGCAGGTCCAGAGCGAGCTGATGGACATCGCCATGCTTGCCATGGCCACCGATCCCTTGGAACGCTACCTTTCGGTCGAGGAATTCCAGCGCGCCCTCCGCGATTATCAGCAGCATCAGGAAAGTATCGGGCTTGTTCGCCGAGCGAGCAAACATTCGCTCGAAGCGGGTCAGGGGCAAAGTTACGAACGCTATGGACTGGCCATTGCGCTCCTCCGCGAAGCGCTCGAGCTCTGGCCCGAGAACCGACGCGCGGTGGCGATGCTGCGACAATTGCGGATTGAATTCGCGCAGGTTGCCGCCGAACAGGATGATCTGGACCTCGCCCTCTCGCTGCTCGAAGCGGCCAATGAGATCGATTCGCCGCTGGCTTTTGAAATCCTCCAGCGGCGTGAGGATCGATCGGCCCAGCTGCGGCGCGAGGAACGATACAGTACGCTCTTTGCCAATTCCCCCGATGCGGTGCTCGTCTCGCGGATCAATGACGGGATGATCCTCGAAGCCAACGACACGTTCCTGCGGATGTTCGAACATCGTCACATGGATGTGGTCGGCAGACGCGTCGCCGACATGAATCTGTGGGATTGTCCGGAACGTCGGATCGACTTTATTCGACAGATTCGCGAGGCGGGTCGAGTCGATAATTTTGAAACCATCTTGAAGACAAGGAGCGAAAAAAAAATACCGGTGCTGATTTCGGCGCGGGCCAGCGCGCTCGATGGAGAAATGCTGGTCGTTGCCCATACGCGAGACATCACCCAGCGCCGCGCTGCGGAAGACCAACTGCGACAAAGCCGCGGACGGCTCCGCGAGATCCAGCAGCTGGCGAATCTGGGAACCTTTGAGTACCACCTGGAAAACAATACGGCAACCTGGAGCGATGAAACCTATCGGATTCTCGGCCTCGTTCCCCAGACGACGCCGCCGAGCCTGGAAGAATACCTCCAGCTCGTGCATCCCGAGGACCGGCCGCAGGTCGAGCACGCGATCACCAACGCGATCTCGCACGGTGCGGCGTATCAATTGCACGTCCGCCATCGACGGCCGGACCACAGCTACAATATGACGATTGCCCGCGGTCAGCCGATTCTAAGTGCCGCCGGTAAGGTGATTGAGCTCTACGGGACCCTTTCGGACATCACCGAAAGCAAGCAGTCGACTGCGGCGATGAATGAAAAGCTACAAAGCATGCAAATGCTGCTCGACCTGACCAACCGACCCCTCGTGGCGCTCCGCGCCGACGGCGTCTTGCTGGCCGCGACGAGCCAAGTTCTTCAGCTGCTCGGCGGGCGCACCGCCAGCCTCCGCACTCCACTGAAGTTTCAGCCCACTGCAGGGCTGCCCCTGGAGCGATTGCTCGGCAGCACACCAGCGCTCGGCAGCACGCCCGTGAGTGGCTCTTTTTTTGAAGGCCGAGTGCCCGTGGGACCCCTGCTGCGGCTACGTCTTGCGCCCGGTGAGCAATTCTTCTGCGGCGAAGTCCTTGCGGATGCTACAGAGCACCCGCTGACGAAATAATCTTTGCACCCTTTCATTGCTGCATCCCGAGGAGCGCCCGTGACCAGTCCTTCGCGAAGTGGAGTCTTTCAGTCCGGTTCAGATCCGCGAGTCGAACGTTTTTGTGAAAGTATCAGTTTTGACGCGCGGCTTTTCGAGGAGGATATTCGCGGGTCGATCGCCCACGCACGGATGCTGGCAGCGGAAAATTTAATTAACCCCGCCGAGTGTGCGCAGATCGAAAGCGTGCTCGAGGAGATCGCTGGTCAATTGCGACGCGGGGAATTGCCAATCCGCGTCGAACTCGAAGACATCCATATGCATATCGAGCAAGCGCTCATCGATCGCTTGGGAGATGTCGGGCGGAAATTGCATACGGCGCGAAGCCGGAATGATCAAGTTTCGACTGATTTTCGCCTCTGGGTTCGCGGGGCGATCGACCGGATCGACGAGCGACTGGTCGATCTGCAGCACGCCTTTTTGGGGAGATGCGAGGGTGATTTCGATTGCATTCTCCCGGCATACACCCATCTGCAGCGCGCCCAGCCGGTCCTCGCGCCCCATTACTGGCTCGCCTATATCGAAAAATTCCACCGCGACCGAGGGCGGCTGGCCGATTGCCGTCGGCGACTCAATCAGTCGAGCCTTGGGGTCGCAGCGGTCGCGGGGACAAGCCTCCCGATCGATCGCCAAGCGACCGCCGAAGCGCTCGGTTTTGATAGTCCCACCGCCAACAGCCTCGATACCAGCAGCGACCGAGATTTTGCCCTCGAGGCTGCTTTCTGTTTGTCCTTAATCGCCACACACCTCAGCGGCTGGGCTGAGGAGTGGATCCTCTGGAGCACGATTGAGTTTGGTTTTCTCAAGCTACCCCAAGCCTTTTGCACTGGCAGCAGCATCATGCCGCAGAAGGTGAATCCCGATGTCCTCGAGCTGACGCGAGGAAAATCGGCCCGCGTGATTGGTAACCTGCAAACGTTGTTCGTCCTCGTCAAAGGACTCCCGCTGGCCTACAACCGCGACCTCCAAGAGGACAAACCACCATTGTTCGATTCGTTCGATACCGTCCAGGCGTGCCTGGAACTTGCCGCTCCCCTCGTGGCCGGCGCGGAACTGCGACGAGAGTCGATCGCACAGCGGCTGGAGGAGGGCTACCTGGACGCGACGACGCTGATGGAATACCTCATTGCCAAAGGGCTTCCGCAGCGCCGTGCCCACCATCTGGTGGGAGCGATTGTCAAAGAGGCGATGGAACAGAAAAGACCCCTCGCCCAGCTCTCCCTCGCCGCACTTCAGGAGCACGAACCCACGATCGGCGATGATGTCTACGGAGTTCTGGGAGTCGCCAATGCGGTCCGCGCATTTCGTAGCGCCGGCTCGACCGCTCCCCCTTTGGTCCAGCGGCAAATCGAAGCGTGGAAGGAGCGTCTTCAGGGCGCCCGCTGAGTCACGCAGATCTGCTGAAAGAACCGGCCAGCGGAAGTGCTCTTTTGGCTAGCTCGCGCTGGGGACCACCCAGATGTTGCGATAAACAACTGGATTCCCATGGCCTTGAAGGTAGAGTCCGCCTAATTCGGGGCCTTCGGCGGCACGACCAGGGGTGTGACGAGGGAGTTCCAGGTTGTCGTGGATCTTGACCCCGTTATGCAAAATGGTGATTCGCGCATTGCTGGTCTTGTTCCCCGCGGCATCATATTTCGCACTCACGAACTCAATGTCATAGGTTTGCCACTGCAGTGGCGGAAAGCACATGTTGGTCTTCGGGGCGGCGATCTGATAGATGCCGCCACATTCGTTGTTTTCGCCTGAGAGCCCGAATGAATCGAGGACTTGGACCTCGTAGCGCGACTGCACATAGACCCCACTGTTCCCTCGACCCTGCCCGCGGGCCTCTGGCTTGAAGGGGGTCATGAATTCAAGATGCAGCGTATGATCGCCAAACTTTGCGAGCGATTCACAGTCCGCCGCGAGGTATTTCTCGGGGGTTAGAACTCCACCTGAAAATGCTTCTGCGGTGCCGCCATCAAAGAGGATCGTCGCATTGCTCGGCGGTTCCGCCTCCAGCGTCGGACTGCGGCGAACGGTCCGGTTGAGCTCTCCGCGAGCGACTCCATCGGCCTTGGACATCGGAATCAGGACTCCTTCGCGACTAACTCGGACCTCATAGAGGTCGGACGTGAAAACCGCCTGCTCCCCTTGGAGTTCGCCATCGATTTCAATCTTGCCGGTCGCTGGGTCCCAGCCATCCCCCGGAAGACCGCCAGCGTATCCAACCAAACGAAACTTTCCCTTCCCAAGGGCAATGATCTGAGCACCATAGCGAATCGATTCCTCCCCCGCCTTCCCCAGATACTCTCCCTGGATCTGATAATCGATCGGCGCGGTCGCTGGATCGAGATAAGTCCCCTCCTGGTTCTCGTCTGCTGCAGCGCGGAGCGGAAGAAACGTGCCTAGCAGAAGCAGCGGTATCCAGACCAGGAAACGCATCGAAACGAGCGAGGAAATAACAGCCGAGGGGTTCAACCAGTTGCGAGTCATCATCTGCGGGGCACTCTCTGTGGAACGAATTTCGGAGAAGAGAAAGCGGTCATCGGGGTCAGCGGGCAATCCGCTGGGCGAGGGCGGCATAAGATCGACCGGAGTCGCGAATACCCACCAGTATCGTATATTCACACGAGGGGATTCCAGAGAGCGCCGCCGAGGAATTCCGTTTTTTCCCGGCGAGCAACTGGCTGCGGAGTATCTCTGGGGTGACCCCGACGCCACGGACTTTGATTTCAAGCTGCTGGCAGGGGATTGTGCGGAGCGTTTTCCGCAGCTGCCGAAGATCGAAGGGGCCGCTCCAGAGGACCTGAAAAAGCTGCACGAGCGGGTTGGGGTTGATCGCACCTTGGATCTCGGCGACCAGCTGATCGGCGGTGAAAAAACCCGCCGGTCCGCCGAGCGATGCGAAGCCCAACGAGGCTGCCAGCGAGAGCGTCAAACCTGCGGCCCGAACCGCGGGGTCAAAGTCCGCCAGCCACATTCCCGGTGCGGACGCTGTCGCGTGCGTCCCCTCGCGCAGCCGGTCCTCGCAGACACTCCACGAGAAGGGCGGCGCATGTTCGCGCACAAGGGTCGCGCTGCGGCTGACCGTGCCGCGCGCCCCGGGGGCTGTGGAGGACTGGTCAGGACCGATCGCTCCAAACCACACAACCTGCTGACGACACTCCCCGCGAAAGCTGATCCACTGGCGATGGCCCACGCGTTGCCAGGTGGGAGGGAGATCGGCGGCAGGCGCCATTTTGATGCCCCCGCCGGCGAAGAGGTTCATGCCGAAGGCCACGGTTCGCAAGTCAGGGGATGCGAGCTCGGCCTGGACCACGCGCTGCTTGCCAGGGCGGCGATCGGGATCGAGATGTAGAAAAGCGTCCGCCCAGGCTGACTTGGGGGAGGCTGTTTTAAAAAAGGTTTCCGCGTCGGTACAGAGTACGACTGCCTGGTCGCATCCTGCAGCGCTGAGGTTATGGGCCGTGAAGTGGCAGCACTGCGGGTCCTGATCCACCGCGACCAGTGGTCCACGCTTGGCAAGCGCGATCGCATCTCCGCCAACACCACAGCAGAGGTCCACGATCGCGTGGTCGCGAGGAAATGCTTGTGCTTTGTGATCCGCGATTGTTTGATCGGTCGCTTGCTGCAGGGCGCGATCCGTCACCAGCCAGTGCTGCGTGGGAAGAAAACAGTTGCCGAATTTTTTCGCCGCGCGATGAACTCGCTGCGCTTGATCGATCAGCACTGCCGCGCGCTGCACACCCACCTGGGCACGGAGCTTTTCGATTTGCCCTGGCGAAGGGACCGCGGCTGTCTGTGCCAATTGGTCGATGCGGTGCTGCGCTTCGGTCGTACGGAGCCAACGCGCCAGAGCGAGACCTGAAAGACCGTTTTCTGAATTCACAAATACGACTTGTTTCGAAGGGGGAGGGCCCGTGGGGAGTCTTCTAGCGAAAACAACGATTTTATGATTCTTGAGCGAAATGCGCATCCTCGCGAGGTTGCACCCGAGCAGCAAGAAGATCCCTTGCCGTGGCCGATAGACAGAAAGCGGAAGATGTCTTTCGCGAACCCATCCAATCCTCCTGCTGTAAAAAAGAAATCATGATCCGTCAAATGGCAACGGCTGGCGTGATTGCCGCAGCCGTCGGCGGCCCTTACGTCGCAACCGAGACCGAGATCGGAAAAACGCTCAGCAATTCGCTCCAGAATGTCGTCGCAACCTCCTCTGCGACAGTCGAACAAAGCTCGAGCGGTGGAGAGAATTCGCATCATTTGACCGAGACGCTTTGGGATCGAAAACTTGGCGAACGAGACATTCGCCAGTTTGGGACGACAGAGATGCAAACGATCGCGGGGGGGCCGGTGGCTGATTTTCGCGACGTGCTCCGGTTTGATATCACCCCCAATTGGGTGACAGCTCACTTTTCGCGTGTAACCACCGTCCTTTCTGAACTGAATCTCGAGGGGATGCGAGTGCCGATTGTGACGGGGACACGCAATGACGACGTTGCCGGTTCTCTCACCTATTACTTTCGTCATGACGGAAAATTGCAGCGGGTGGCGATGCATGGGTTCACCGGAGATCCCACGCGGCTCGTTGAAATCATGACCAAGTTTTACAAGATGCAGCCCCGGTCATCGCTCGATTCAGGAGTCTACACGACCGAGTGGAACGGACGGCCGTCGAGCATTCTGAAAATTACGCGAGCGCCAATCATGTACGCCGATGCGACGCGGAGCCAGCATACGGTCTTTTTGGAGCTCAATCAGCCGAATTACGAGTACGGGCTGAGCCTCGAAGCTCAGCGGATCGTCGGTTCCGACTGGTCGACCGGTCGCTGGTGACGCAATCCCCCTCCCATCCGCCGCAGGTTCTCTTGCGTCGCCCCGCTTTTCTCCGGTACATCTCCGCACTTGGGGATGGAAAACCAGCGCGGTAGCGAGGGGGTCTCGTAACCTGCCTTACTTGCTGGCAGGCCTCGCGAGGGTCGATCACCGAGGAGCTCGTACGGTGTCATGGAAGATCGAGCAGGCTTCGCTGCGGGCGCTGATGGAGTGCCTTCCGATTGCGCTGCGATCGTCGACCGAGCAGCGCCGCAATCTGATCATGCGAGGGCTCGCGGAAATCCTTGAGCAGGGACATGGGGACCGAGTCCAGATCGTCCGCGCCGTGATGCTGCAAGCGAATCTGCCGCGAGCGCAAAGGGGAAAAAAAACGCTTGCTGCGGGGATCGTCGTCCTTGGGGGAGATGGCTCGGGAAATTTGCTCGCGGTCGATATCGACCCGATCGCGAACCTTCGCTTTCCGTCCCTCTCCGGAGCGCTCTTGGAAGCGATCTTCGCCTTCTTGCACGAGCAGGGTGTCCCCTTTCTGCAAGCACTCCGCGATGCTGGAGAGGATCAGCCATTGCTCCGTGAGCATGGTTGTATGCCGCTCGCCGAGCTCGACTATTGCGTGGCCGCGGTTGCAGAGCCAGATACTGCCGTGCCGGGGGCCGGCAATGGCGATCTTTTCGAACTGCTTCCATACCGTCGCTGGGTGAGCGAACTTCGAGGCGATCGAGGGAGTCTCGCGAACCAAAAGGGGGATCCGTTTGAACAGCTCGTCGAAGCGACTTTCGCCGGATCGCTCGATTTTCCCGCCATCGCGCCGTACCAAACGGCACCCCGCGCACTCCGTGGTTATCGTGAAATCACCGGTCATGATCCCGACTGGTGGTTCGTCGTCCGTGGTGCAGGGAATGAAGGGGATGGATGTTTACTGCTGACACCAAAGCAGGAATCGCAGATCGTTGAGATCACTTACATGGGATTGATTCCGGCAGTCCGTGGAAAGAGGCTTGGGGAAAAATTGCTCCGCTGGACGCATCAGTTGGCGAAGGCGGGAGGATTCGAGCGAATCACCTTGGCGGTCGACCGCGCCAATCACCCTGCCCGAAAGCTTTATACGCGAAACGGTTTTGAAATTCTGTTCAGCGAAACAGTTTGGGGGGGCGCGATTGAAAATTTGGGCGGCGCAGCGCGAGCTGCGAAACGGTCTCGGCGCGCCGCTTGAAACAATCCGGTTTCCCTAAGTCATTGCCAAACGGGTCTTTAGAATTTCCGCTCCAAGCCCGGTCCAAGTTTCGCCGAAAAACCGCTGACAGCTTATCCACGGACCGATAAAGTAGAGTGATGTCGCTCCTTAGGGGGAGCCGTGGGTTGAGAAAGGCCCTGAAAAAGGGATCCTCACGGAGCTTGGTGCAGGGAAGGTGCGGCGGTCACATCGCGGAGTTTGACTTCAATGCTAGCAATCATAGAATCCGGCTCACCGTTGGATTGCTTGTCTTGGCCACGCGGGAAGGTGCGCGATTCGCTATGCCGATGTCCGAGGATCAGAAGAGCAAGGAAGTTCAAGACTCCATGGAAGGAGCGCTCCGCACAGCACTTGGAGATGACCGTTATGCGTGGTGGTCCGCGCAGGGGATGCGTTTGAAATGGGAGGAGGAAAATCTTCGCGTCGTCACCTGTTCGGAGTTTATGGCCCAGCGTGTGCGAAAGCGATTGCTTGAGAGTGTTCGTCAAGTTGCCCGAGAAGTTTGTGGTAGTGCGGTCGGCGTCCAAGTTGTCGTCGAAGCCACCCCGAGTGAATCCACGGTCTCGTTGTCTGAAAAACGTCTTTCTGTTTCCAGTGTGAGTCGATTGAGTTTACCATCCCCCGGTCGAAACGATGCCGCGCGGCCTGTGAGGGATACGGGGCGAGTGCCGCGCGCCGCTGTGAGTCCAGCGGGGGACGATCATGGGGGTTCTGCCGAAGAACTGCGAGCCGGTGTGCAAGCGCCGAGCTTTGCCGATTTTGCGGTTGGCCCATGCAACCAATTAGCGCATGTCGCGGCAAAGCTGGTCGTCGAACACCCGGGGACCCAATCCCCGCTCTTTCTTTGGGGACCGGCCGGGAGTGGCAAATCGCATCTCTTGAGCGCGATTCGTGAGGAATACCGTCGGACGCGTCGATTGCGACGCGTGGTGTTATTGTCGGCCGAGCAATTCACCAATGACTTTATGGCGGCAGTCCGCGGTGGTGGTTTGCCCTCGTTTCGGCGTCGGTATCGAGATGTCGAGGCGCTGCTCATTGACGACATCCAGTTCGTGGGTGGAAAACGGGCCACGGTTCGTGAACTGCTCTACACGGTCGATTCGTTGCTCCGCGGACGCTGCCAATTAGCCTTGGCGGCGGATCGTCCGCCGATGGAGCTCGAGGGTTTAAGCGACGAGCTCGCCGGGCGTATGGCTGGGGGAATGGTCTGCTCACTGCGTTCGCTCGATTGCCAGACGCGGCGGGGGATCCTCGAAGGGTTGGCCCATCGTACTGGGGATCCGGTTGCCGCCGGGATCCTCGACCGTTTGGCCGAAGAGCTCGCCGGGGATGGACGGATCCTGTCCGGAGCCATCAATCATCTCCGCACCCTCGGGCAGATGCTCGGACGCCCCGCAAAGTGGGAGGAATTGCTCCAGTCGGCCCCCGACTTGATTGCGGCAGGTCGACCCGCCGTTCATTTGGGAGATATTCAGAAAGCGGTCTGCGATGTCTTCGGTCTTCCCAGCGGTTCGCTCCAGTCGCGTGGCCAGCAGCGTTCGGTCAGCCAGCCGCGGATGCTGGCAATGTACCTGGCGCGACAGTACACGCGTGCCGCATACAGCGAAATCGGTGATTACTTTGGGAATCGCAGCCACAGCACGGTGATCGCTGCCACCAAACGCGTCGAGGACTGGCTGGAGGGAGGAAAGCCGCTGCAGCGGGGGGCTCAGCGACTGCATCCCCGCCAGTTGCTCGACGCCATCGATACGGTGCTGCGAACCGGTTAACAAACGGTCGGCGAGAAGGACCGTCTCATGATTCAAGCAGCAGACTTGTACTGAACCGGTTTCCGTTTTCTTTCGAAGCCTGCTCCCTCGGGTTCGATCTTGTCAAACAGGGCGCCCAGCAGGTGTGGACTCAGGCAGATGTAAGTCCAGATCAATCCGAGCGCTAGGCCTCCCATTAAATCACTGGTGAAATGCGCGAAGCAGGCAAGCCGCTGCAGCATCGCCAGCGCCAGGAAGAGCAGAAAGATCAGCCGCCCGCGGGGAAACATCAGGCACAGGCCAATCGACAGCCCGGTGGCAATGGCCGCGTGCCCGCTGGGAAAGGAACGGACTCCCGAGGAGAAGGCGGCGACATGCTCGAGCGACCAATCAAAGGTCCATCGCCATGCCGCGTCATAAGATGCGATCTCGAGGTTCAAGTTGCTGGGCCGCGAACGAAGAACAAACGCCTTGACCAGCTCGGCAACCGCGCCGGCACCAAAAGCGAGTGTCGCCAGCCGCGGCAAACACCAGCGTCGCTGGGGGGCCATGCGGAATGCGAGCAGGATGATGAACAAGACACCGATCCCGTGCGAGTAGAATTCCGCCAGCTCGATCGATTTGACGAAATCCCCCGGCAGATTCTGCTGGAGAAACCACCGCGATATCGAGACGTCGAAAAGAGTGCTCACTGGAACCAGCGCGGCGGACATGATCGTCGCCAGGAGGAGCGGCATGAGTAGCCTTCCGCGATCGATACGCGGGCTGCTGCCAGTGAAGATCCGGAGTCTTCCCGGATCCGGCGGGGGAATGCTCTCCACGGTTTTTCTCCTCGTCCGTGAGATGGACTCCAGCGGACTTCCTTCCCGCTGTCTCATCGAAGGGGGACCGTAGCACAGGGATCGCCGAGGCGCAAAGCCCAGTCGCTTGGGTCCCCCTCGAGCTCCGCTGCTGAGGGAAACCGGGGGAGCTGGAGAGTCCAGGCAAAGGAGCAGTGCGGGGTGGTTCGGAAAAACTCGTCTTGGAGAAAAATTCCCTTTTTCGTTAAACTTGAGCGTGAAGGATGCCGACGCCGGGGCGGTCGGTGCGCAGTCGTCATGAGGGGAAGGAGCCCGCAATGCCTGGCGAATCATTCCGCTTTATCCATGCCAGCGATTTCCATCTCGAGCGGCCGCTGGGGGATTTGGACGATCTCCCCAAACATCTCACCGACAGCATTGTTTCGGCGCCGTGGAAAGCGGCCGAAGCGATCTTTGATGCGGCGGTTGTCGAGAATGTCGATTTTCTCTTGCTCTGCGGCGACTTGCTGAGTCCCTCGCTGGCCGGTCCGCGGGGAATGTCGATGCTTGTCGACGCATTTGATGCGCTTGACGCGCGCAAGATTGAGGTGTTTTGGGCATCGGGGCAGGTCGATGCGGCGCAGTACTGGCCGGATTCGATTCCCCTGCCCGCGAACGTTCACCGCTTTCCCAAAGGTCGCGCGGTGGCGATCCCGGTCACGCGGAGCGGGCAAACCATTGCTGTCGTCGTGGGGCGGAGCAGCGAAGGCTTGAGCGCTCTTCACACCCCTTCGTATCGGGTGGATCCGACGGGTCATTTTACGATCGGTGTCGGCTATGGTTCGGCCGAGGGAGCAGTCCTGGGAGAAGCTCGTTTCGATTACTGGGCGCTGGGGGGTGCTCACGAACGACGGATGCTGACCGATGGGGTTGCAGGAGGGGTCTACTGCGGAAGCCCGCAAGGGCGTCGGCTGGACGAACCTGGGGCGCACGGTTTCTACCTCGTCGATGTCGAAGCCGACGGGTCGACGCGTCTAAACAGCGTCGATGTCGATTCCTTTCGCTACTGCCAGCTCCGTTTGGATGGGGGGGATCTCCTCCGCGGCGAGGGTCTGCGGCAGCTGATGTCGTCGCGGATCGCTC
>Ga0169931_10000916_pt1 | contig 49005 bp, 29 predicted proteins | sample Kivu_15m_20L_FD_129675 | JGI IMG/M metagenome (GOLD analysis project Ga0169931, IMG submission 129675) | Freshwater microbial communities from Lake Kivu, Western Province, Rwanda to study Microbial Dark Matter (Phase II) - Kivu_15m_20L... | ecosystem: Environmental > Aquatic > Freshwater > Lake...
GCCACGGAAGTCGCGGACGGGATCCTGAACATCCGCAGCGCCACTTCGCTCGGCACGCCCCGGGACGAAGTGCAGTTCTTCCAGGTGCTCGGCACCTCCGGATCGTTCGCGCTCTCGTTCAAGGGCGCGTCCACCCCGCCCCTCCACTTCAACGCCACGGCGACGGACGTGGAGAACGCGTTGGAAGCCCTCCCGACCATGGCCGGGATGGCGCTGACCGTCGGATTCTCGACGCCGGGCGGCATCAACACCTACACCGTGACCTTCTCCGCGGGCACGCTGCAGAACTTCGAGCAGGAACAGATCCTGCCGATCTACATCGCGCCGACCATCAACACGGCCACGAACGGCACGGCCACGCTGCCGGAAGTGCAGACCGTTCGCGTCTCGGCGACGCAGGGCTTCTTCGGGCTCACGTTCAACGGGGCCCGCACCCGCGCCATCCCCGTGAACGCCTCGCAGTCCGAAGTGGAGAGCGCGCTGAACGCGCTGAGCACGATCGGCGGCGTCGGCGGTTCGGTGATCGTGAACCGCACCGGTACCCTGAACGACTACACGTATACCGTGCAGTTCGCCGGTTCGCTCGCGACCGGAAACCAGACGCAGATGATCAGCACGGTCGTGGCCGGCACGAACGTGACGGGTTCGACCAACCGGGATGGCCAGCGTGGCACCACGGTGCTCGCCGGCGCCACGCTCCAGCTTCAAGGCGGCATGACGTTCGACTTCCCGGCCGCGGGCGAACTCATCACCTTGAACGGCCAGGGCTTCAACGGCATGGGCGCCCTGAACGTCCTCAACGGAAACGTGACGTTCCAGAACGACGTGCCGCTGCTCCTCGGGTCGGACGCCTCCATCAGCGTGACCAACGCCGGCGACACGCTCACGATCAACTCGCTGATCTCGGACGCGGGCGGCGCCCACGATCTGGACATCTACGGGCTCGGCACCGTCCGCTACAACGGGAACGGCGCCGGTTCCTACTCGAACACGCCGTACACCGGCTACACCGGCACCACCACGGTTCACGAGGGCACCCTCGAACTGAACGTGACGACGAACCCGGGCATCCTCGGCGATCTCGTCGTCGGCGACGGGGTCGCCCCGAACGCCGTCGTCCGTTACTTCCAGAACAACCAGATCGCCAACGCCTCGGACGTGACCGTGCGTTCGGACGGCACGATCTTCATGGACGGGTTCGACGACACCATCGGCACGCTGACGATGATCGGCGGAGACGTGCACACCGGGAACACCGGCCACCTCGTGGTCACGGACCCGATCGACATGTCCGCCGCGGCCGAGATCCACGTCGGGAACGACGCCTCGCTCACCGGCGGCCCCACCACGATGGTCGACTCGGACATTCACGTGGGAACGAACTCCAGCGTGAACGTGAACGGCGACCTCTCGATGAACAACAGCGGGATCGACTACGCCCCGCCCGGCCCCGGCTTCCTCACCGTGACCGGCAACCTGACGATGACGAACGGCTCGCAGATCCTCGTGAACCCGCCGGGCGGCCAACTCACGATCAGCACGCAGGACATTTACCTCGACGCGAGCTTCATCGACCTCAACGACAACGGCACGATCACCTCGCGGAACGTGACGCTGCTGAACGCGGCCCACATCCGATTCGAGGACAGCGGCAACTTCACGGCCACGGGAGCCGTCTCGGTTTCGAGCGGCAGCGACATTCGCCTCGACGCGAACGGCCGCTTCGACATCGGCGGCAAGCTCACGCTGAACAACGGCGAAGTGAGCCTCGGCGACGCGACGGCGCCGAACGTCGTGCCGCCCACGCGGGCCACGCTCACCGCCGCCGAGATCGACATGACCGGCGGCGCCTCGGTGGTGAACATCGGCGATTACGGCTACCTCGCCGTCGTCGGCAAGGTCACCGCGGTGGACGGCGACATCAACTTCGGCCAGAACGGCACCTTCACCGCGGGCGGGACCGTCGCCCTCTCCTCCGGCGCGAAGATCGACTTCGCCGGCCCGAACGGCTTCTTCAACAACCAGCCCGCGGATCTCACGCTGAACGCCAGCGAGTTCCACATGGCGAGCGCGGGCACGGCCAAGACTCGCAACGTCACCATGTCCAACGACGCGCTGATGCGGTTCGAGGACAACGGCGAACTGATCTCGAGCGGCAATCTGACGATGACCGGCGCCTCGGACCTCGTCTTCGGCTTCAGCGGCAAAGCGACGACCAACACCGTCGTCGTCACCGGCGGCACCATCGACTTCGGCGACGACGGCGAACTGTACACCGCCGGCGTCACGAACACCGGCGCCGCCATCGGCTTCGACCTCAACGGCACGTTTCAGGCCACTGGCGCCGTGAACGTGCTCGGCGGCGGAACCATCGGATTCGGCGACGCCCCGAGCGTGACCCACACCGTCACCGGCGGCGACAGCGGATACTTCAAGGCCACCGGCGCCCTGAACCTGGACAACGGCCGCTTCTGGATGGGCGACTCCGGCGAAGCCGAGATGACCGGCCTTTCCCTGGCCAACGCCTCGAAGATGACCTTCGACAACGGCGGGAAGCTCACGGACAACGGCCCGCTCACGATGAACGGCTCCTCCGAGATTCGCTTCCGCAACAACGGCATGGCCACCGCGGACGCCCTCACCCAGAACGGCGGCATCATCGAGTTCGTCGACGGCGGCACGCTCGACACCGACGCCGTGATCCTCTCGGGCGGCGCCATCCAGTTCCAGGACGGCGGCGCCTTCACGCCGGACGGCGTGACCGCGAGCAACGGGTTCATCACTTTCCGCGACACCGGCACGTTCGACGCCGCCGGCAACGTGACGCTCAACAAGACGGCCCTGACCTTCCGCGACGGCGCCAACGCGGACATGCTCGCCCTGAGCACCACGGGCGCGACCACGATCACGATGCGGGACAACGGCAAGCTGGACACCACCACGGTGAACGTGACCACCGGCGCCACGCTCACCTTCGGCAACGACGTCGACTTCACCGCCGTGGGGAACGTCTCGATCGCGAACTCGAGCGGTTCCTTCGGCACGCTCGGCGATCTGGACGTGACCGGCAACCTGACGCTGAGCAACTCGCCGCTCTCCTTCGGGGACAACGGCAAAGTGAACGTCCATGGAGCCGGCGCGGGCAACGTGAACCTCTCGAGCGCGGCCAAGATCACCTTCACGAACTCGGGCTCGCTCGTGGCCACCGGCAACGTCGGCATGGTCGGCACGAGCAAGCTGATTTACGGGCTCGACGGTCTGCTCCAGATGAACAATCTGAGCATCACCACCGGCTCGATTTCGATGGGGAACGGGGCGGACATCCTCGGCACGGGCACGGGCACGATCGCGGGCGCCGCGATCACCGTGGGCACGGGCAGCAAGATCGACTTCGACGGCGACGTGAGCATCGCCGTGAGCGGGGCCAGCCCCGCGAGCCTCACCGTCGGGGCCAACAGCACGGTGGACACCGGCAATCTCACGATCACGACCGCGACCTTGAACTTCGGCGCCACGAACGTCGTGACCACGGGCGACGTGAACCTCACGGGCACGTCCAAGGTCACGCTCGGAGCGGATTCGGAGTTCAACGCCGGAAACGTGACCAGCCTGCCCGGCACGTGGACGTTCGGCTCGAACAACAAGTTGAACTCCACGGGCGCCGTGTCGTTCACGAACGCCCTCGTGACCTTCGCCACGGGCGGCAAACTCACCGCGGCCGACGACCTGACCCTCGACAACACGACGATGACGTTCAACACCTCGGGCGGAACCGTCTCCGTCGAGGACGTGTTCGTCAACAACAAGTCCAAGCTCACGATCGCGTCCGGCGGCTCGCTCACGGCGAACGGCCCGCTCAACGACCAAGCCGGCGTCATCGAGGTGGACAACGCCCAGATCCGCTTCACCGCGGCGGGCTCGATCACCGGTGGAAACACGAAGCTGACGACCGCCGGTTCGATCCTGGCGCTCGGCGCTCTCGCCATCGACCTGAACGACCTCACGATCAATAACGGCAGCTTCTCCGCGGGGGCCGGAAGCGCCGGCGCCTTCGCCGGAAACATGACGGTCGATCAAGGCACGGTTCTGTTCAACAACAACACGAACATCGCGGTCACCGGCAACCTCACCGGCACGAACTCGGATCTCACCTTCGGCAACGTCGGCAGCCTCACCGTCACTGGGGACGTGAACGTCAACTTCTTCGACATCGTGTTTGGGAACACCTTCGCCTTCACGGCGGACGACGTGACGCTCCGGGACACGAGCTACGTGCAGGGCGACTTCGGCACGTTCACCGCCACGGACCTCTCGCTGACGGACAGCGCCATGACGCTGGGCGAAGGGAACACCGGCTCCATCGACGATCTCGGGATCGTGAACAGCACGCTGGCTCTCGGCGCGAGCACGACGATCGCGCTCGTCGGGAACATCACGGCGAACTCGAGCGCGACTGGCGTGTCGAGCGTCTCCGGCGACGGCGGCATCGACCTGGGCACGGCGACGCACGGGCTCGACGTCGGCAACGGAGACGCGGCCGACACCGTGGACTTCACCATCTCGGCCGAGATTCTCTCGAGCGGCGCCGCCCGCTTCACCAAAACCGGCACGGGCCGCGTGGACCTCGCCGACCCGACCGGCGCGACCGTGGACATCACCGTCGCCGCGGGCGACGTGCAAGTCACGACTTCGGCCGGCGACATCGAACTCACGGGCGGCACGCTCTCGGGCGGCGGCTCGGTCGGCACGATCGGCGGCGCCTCGGGTGGCCCCGCGGTCGGCCTCGTTTCCCCGGGCAACAACTGGGATCTCGCGAAGGCCGCCGACCTCGCCAGCCTCGGCGTGACGTTCGGCCCGCAAACCACCTTCCACGTCGATCTCTCGAGCAGCGTGCCGGGCAGCCCGCAGCCGGGCGTCGACTACGATCAGTTGAACGCGACCGGAGACGTGGAACTCGGAGACGCCGTCCTCACCGCGACGTTCGGCCCGGGCATTCTGCTGAACGACACGTTCACCATCGTCACCGCGACGAGCGGCACGATCACCGGGAAGTTCCAGCAGTTCAACTCGCAGGACATCATCTTCGTCGACGGGCAGAAGTTCGACATCATCTACAACTCGACGAGCGTGGTGCTGCAGAAGGTGCGGGCGAACGCGACGGTGTCCGTCACCTCGAACACGCCGAACCCGTCCACGTTGAACCAGAACGTGACGATCGTCGCCACCGTGGTGCCGGAACTCGGTTCAAGCCTGATCACGGGTTCGATGACGGTCACGTTCCTGGACAACGGCAACGCGATGTCGTCCGTGCTGATCGTGGAGAACACAGGCGTCTACACCGCGACGTACAGCCTTACGTCGCTCACGGTCGGCCTCCACGACCTGACGGCGTCGTTCAACGGGGACGCGAACAACTTCAACCCCTCGACGAGCCCGCCGCCCGCCGTGGTGCAGGAGGTGCAGCAGCCCTACGCGGACGCTCTGAGCGCGGCCCCGAGTTTCGTCTCGCCGAGCAATCCCTCGAGCGCCGGCGTCCAGGACGAGTATTCGCTCTCGACGACCGTCCGCGACGAACGCGGTGCGATCACCTGGAACATCGCGATCCGGAACGCTTCGAACGTGACGGTGCGGACGCTCGCCGGTTCCGGCAGCCCCGGCAGCGGCACGACGATCCCGATCGCAACGATCTGGGACGGCCGCGACACCGGTGGCACGGTGGTGGCGGACGGAACCTACACCGCGACGCTCACGGTGAACGACTCCTTTGGCAACACGTTCGGAGTCCCGGCCACGAGCGTCGTCATCGACAACACCTCGCCCACGGCCACGCTCGGAACGCCGTCCAACATCGCCATCGACCCGACGGCTTCGAGCGTGCTTCCGAGCACGACGACCTTCACCGGCACGGTGGGCGACACGAACCTCACCGGCTGGGTCCTCTCGATCCGCAACGGGGTCTCGCTGCTCCGCTCCTTCAGCGGCACGGGCACGGCCGTGAACGTGACGTGGAACGGGTTCTACGACCCGCTGGACGCGACGGACCCCGTGAGCCCCACGACCCAGGCTCCGGACGCGGCCTACACCATCACGCTGACGAGCATCGACGCCGCGGGCAACAACACCACGACCGCCACGCAGACGGTCGTGGTGCTGGCGAACGGGCCGATCGTGACGGTGACCTCGAACACGCCGACGATTTACGGCCAGAACTTCACGCTCACCGCGGCCGTGACGCTGCCGCCGGGCTCGCCGAACTCCCTGATCAATCTGCTCAACGGGGACACGGTGCAGTTCTTCCGCGGGGCCACGCTCATCGGCACGGACACGCTCGAGTTCAACTCGGGCACGGGCCGCTACGAGGCGACCTCGGTTCAACTGACGCTCAATGCGGGCACGTACACGAACTTCAGCGCCGTGTACGTGGCCTCGTCGGACTTCCCGCAGGGCACGTCCGCCCTGGCCACGCACGTGATCAACCCGGCCTCGCTGACGGTGACGGCCCAGAACAAGACGCGAACCTACGGCGCGGCCAACCCGCCGCTCACGTATACGATTTCGGGTCTGGTGAACGGGGACACGGCGTCCGTGGTGGGCGGTGCGCTCGAGACCTCGGCGGTGGCCACCTCGCCGGTCGGGAACTACTCGATCACGCAGGGCAACGTGGCCCCGAACAACGGGAACTACGTCATCACGACGTTCAACCCCGGCACGCTCTCGATCACGCCGGCTTCGCTCACGTTGGAGATCGACGACAAGAGCCGCCCGGTGAACACGCCGAACCCGGCGTTCACCTTCACGGTGCTCGGCCTGCTAAACGGCGATCCGGCGTCCGTCGTCTCGTCGCTGCCGATGGGCACCACGGCCACGATCGCGAGCCCGGTGGGTTCGTACCCGATCACGGCTACGGGGGCTCCCGTCCTCACGAGTTCGAACTACGTCGTGGGCAGCATCGTGCCGGGCTCCCTGGCCGTCACTCCCGTGCTCACGAACTTCGCCGCCGGCATGGGCGCGAGCGTGGATCCGCGTGATCCGAGCCGCGTGATCGTGTACTCGCCGACGGGTTCCGTGATTCGCAACTTCACGCCGTTCGGTTCGTTCTCGGGCGGCATCCGCACCGCGGTCGCGGACTTCAACGGCGATGGCGCCCAAGACGTGGCCGTGGCCACCGGCCCCGGCGCCCAAGCCCAGGTCACCATCTTCAGCGGCACGGACAACGCGCCGCTCTTCAACCTGTTCCCCTTCGACACCTTCGACGGCGGGGCGTTCGTGGCCGCCGGCGATATCGACGCGGACGGAGTCGCCGAACTCGTGATCACGCCGGACGAAGGCGGCGGGCCCCGCGTGCTCATCGTGAAGGGCGGCACGTTCCAGCCGTTCCTCAGCTACTTCGGCATCAACGACCCGGCGTTCCGCGGCGGCGCCCGCGCCGGAGTGGGCGACATGAACGGCGACGGATACGCCGAGATCGCCGTCTGCGCCGGCTTCCAGGGCGGCCCGCGCATCTCGATCTGGGACGGCAAGTTCCTCGCCGCCTCTCAGTTCCGCAACACGAACCCGGACTTCTTCGCCTTCGATCAATCGCTTCGCAACGGCGCCTACGTCGCGATCGGCGACGTCGACGGCGACGGCTTCGGCGACCTGATCGCCGGCGCCGGGCCCGGCGGCGCCCCGCACGTGAAAGTCTTCTCCGGCGTGGACATGCTCAATCCCGCGATCGGGCCCTCGAACACCGTCCCGTTCGCCAGCTTCTTCGCCGGAGACTCCAACAATCGCGGCGGCGTCCGCGTCGCGGCCAAGGTGCTGGACGCCGATCTCTTCGTCGACGTGGTCACCGGGGCGGGCGATGCCGGCGGCGACGCCATCACCACCTACCTCGGGTCGAACCTCGTCGCCGGCGGGCAGGATTTCGAAGACATGTTCGACTTCCCCGGCATGAACAACAACGGCGTGTTCGTCGGCTAATGACGGACCGCGAGGCTCGCTCCCGATCGCCGGGGGCGAGCCGACTTCATTCGTCCACCACGTCGTCCAGCAGCGAGATCGCCACCATCTGGTCGCGGCGAACGAGCGCACGCTTCCGGTTCCGCTTGATCCCGGACGAAACCGATTCCGCGACGTAGTTCTCGCGCGTGGTGTCCGTGTCGCGGAGGTCGTGGATGTCCGCGTTCTTCAATTCCAGGAAATGGTCGTCGTAGCGGGTCAGCTTCCCGAGGCAGACGAACGTGCTGCTCAGGTCGATGACCACGCGCTTGTCGAGATAGTCTTCCAGCATCTCCGTATTTTACCGGAAGCGGCCGACACGCGACGCGGTTCGCTCCCACTCCCCGGAATCCGCCATGCTCCGATCCCTTCTTCTCGCCTCGTGCTTCGCCGCGTTCGCCCTCCCCGCCCAAGCGGACGACCTCGCTCGGAAGCTCGCCGGCGTGAAGTTCGAAAAATACGCGGACGCTCCCGGCTACTCCGAAGGGCCGACGTGGCGCAATGGCGACGTCTTCTTCTGCTCCGGAGCCCTGCTCCGCGTGGACGACAGGAAACGCGTGAACAAGTATCTCGAGATCGGCCCCGCGGGCACCATCCTCCGCGCGGACGGGCACCTCATCGTGGCGGACAACAAACATCGCGCGATCCTCGACGTGTCCCCGGATGGAACCGTCGGCGTGCTCGCCGATCGTCACGACATGCAAGCCCTTCGCGGCCTCAACGACCTCACTGCGGACGCCCGCGGCAACATCTATTGGACCGATCCCGAAGGCTCGACCCCGAAGACGCCCGTGGGCCGCATCTATCGCCTCCGACCGGACGGTCGCGTGGACCAGATCGGCGGCGGCCTCATGTTCCCGAACGGCCTCGACGTCGATCCCGCGAGCAAGTTCCTCTACGTGATCGAATCGCAGTCGAAAAAGATCCTGCGCTACGCTCTGCCGGACGACCGCGACCTGCTCGGCAAGCCGGAGGTCTTCTACGATCTCGGTGGCTCCGGCGGCGACGGTTGCGCCTTCGACGCCGCGGGCAACCTCTGGGTTGCGGACTTCCACCGGCCGGACACCATGACCGGCCGCATCACCGTGCTGAACCCGGAAGGCAAGGCGCTGGCCTATTTGCCGGTGCCCGCGAAGGTGGTGAGCAACATCGCCTTCGGCGGCCCGAACCACGACGAGATCTTCTGCACGACCGGCGACCCGCCCGGCGTGTTCCATGCGAAGGTCGGCGTGAAGGGGTTCGCCGGGCACTCGCCGAAGCCGATGAAGCCGATCCGCATGGTGAACGTCGTGCCGATCAAGCCCCATCCCGAGGCGGACACGGTGCGGGCGCTTTTCAAGCCCGAGAACATGACCGAACGAGGCTACCGCCCGCTCATCGAGTCGCTGAAGGATCAAGCCCTTCGCAAGAACATCAGCGAGGTGTACCCGCGTTTCTCGGACATCGTCTCGCTTCACTCTCGCGACAAGAAACTGCTCGACGAGATCCGCAAGCTCGGCGGCACGGCCTCGTCCGAAGTCGATGCTCCGAAGTGGCTGCGCGAGGTGGCCGGGGATGAAGCGCTCGCCGTGTTCGGTCGCTTCACCGAGATCATTCTGAACGAACGGACGGACGGGCACAAGGAACCGGTGGCGAAGGCGGAGCGCGTCACGGACGCGTGGCTCGCGAAGCTCGCCGGGCAGGATCGCCTTCGCCGCCTCGAACTCTCCGGCACCGCGATCACCAGCGCGGGGCTCGTGCATCTCAAGGGGCTGAAGAAACTCGAACTGCTGAACACGTGCCTCACGGCGGTCGATGATCGCGGGTTCGAGCATCTCGCGGGCCTCACCGGGATGAAGCGCATGGTCATCTGCGCGAGCAAGATCACCGGCTCGGGCTTCAAACATCTCGGAGCGTTCGACCGGATCGAGTCGATCAACCTGCACTCGACCCCGGCCTCGGACGCGGGCCTCGAGGCGATCGGCAAGTTGAAGAACCTTCGCCGCCTGGAGATCGTTCACACGTCCGTGACGGACGCGGGATTGAAGCACCTCGCGAACCTGACCGAGCTTCGACAACTGCACGTCGCCAGCCACGACACCGGGGCGGACGGACTGGCGTTCCTCGCAAGTCTGAAGGAGCTTTACGAACTGGACGTGTACGAGAAGACGGCTTCGAACGCGACCTGCGCCCACGTCGCGAAACTGCCGAAGCTCCGCAAGCTGATGCTGATCACCGGCACGTTCGACGACGCCGGCGTGAAGCTCCTCGCGAACATGGACACGCTCGAAGACGTGACTCTGAATTCGGCGGGCGTGACGGACGCGAGTGTGGAGACGATCGCGACTTGGAAACACCTTCGCAAGCTGAACCTCGGCGGCACGAAGATCACGCCGGCGGGCAAGGCCAAACTCGCGGCCGCCATCCCCACCGCGATCATCGAGTGACCCGCTCTTGGGAGGTACCGGCGTCCGCGCCGGCGATCCTGCAGACCTACCCTCGCTTCGCTTTCTCCTCCGCGGAGCTGCCGCGGAGGTAGAGCGGCTCGAGGGCGAACATCGCGTCGCGGTCGAGCGGCGAGAGCGTCAGCCCGGCATGCAGAATGCTCTCCAAGGCGGGCTCGGGAATATGCCCCGGCTCGCCCGGCTTCACCCACGGGCCGACGATCGCGGCGCCCGCGGCGTTCATCTCGGCCGCAGGTTCGATCCTCAGTTCGTCTGCGGCCAAGCCGTCGGAATAGCGCTGCCGATAGATCAGTCCCTGCAACGCGTCCGCCACCACGAGCGCATCCCGTTCCGCAGATTGAATCGCGATCGCGGCGAACGTCGGCGCTGCGATCAACTTGCATCCCGTGGCGTATGCGAAGGTCTTCGCGGTCGCGATCCCCACTCGCAGCCCCGTGTAGCTTCCCGGCCCGATGCTTGCCATCACGCCATGAATGGCCGCGGGCGCCAGCGCTTCTTCGCGGAGCAGTTCGCCCACGGTCGGGGCCAAGTCGCGGGCCATGCGTCGCGTCTCGCCCAACTCGCGCGCGCGAATCACCGCGCCGTCGCGGGCCAAACCCACGCGACCGACGCGACCGGACGTTTCAATCAGCAGCCAAGTCTCGCCCATACAATTTTCATTCTCACACCCCGCGACCCGCCCGGCGACCCGTCATGAGCGACACGGCGACAGTGAACATCGATGGCGCCTCGCGCGGGAACCCCGGCCCGGCCGCATTCGCCTTCGTGATCGCCCGCACCGGACTGCCGCCGGTCGAGGAAGCCGCCACGCTCGGGAACACGACCAACAACGTGGCCGAGTACACGGCGCTGGTGAAGGCGCTGGAAGCGGCCGCCGATCTCGGCCTCCAGCGGCTTCAGATCTTCAGCGACTCCGAGTTGCTCGTGAAGCAGATGAACGGCGAGTACCGCGTGAAGCATCCGGACCTGATTCCGCTGTACCAGGACGCTCGCGAGTTGGTGAAAGAGTTCGAGACGGTGAGCATCGGCCACGTGCGCCGCGAACAGAACAAGCGGGCGGATGCGCTCTGCAACGAGGCGCTGGACGGCAAGCTCGGCAAGTCGAAGCCCGCGGCCGCGGCGCCCGCCGCGCCGAAGGAGCCAAAGCGCGCCGTGAGCGATGCGACCGTTCGCGAAGACGCCGTCACGATCCTGCGATCCGCGGCGCAGGCCTGGGCCGATCGCGGGCTCGCCGCCGTGCCGCCCGAGGCGATCTGGGAACAACTCTGGTCCGTCCTCGAAGATGGCGGCGTGCTCAAGAAGAAGTGACATGAACATCGTGTTCTTTCGGGACATCGCGGAGACGGACGCGCCGCGCGTCGGCGGGAAGGGGCTGAGCCTCGGCCGCATGGCGGCCGCGGGCCTTCCCGTGCCGGACGGCTTCGTGCTGACCACGGAGGCGTTCCGCGCGCAGAGCCGCGACGGACTCGCCGAGGCGTACTTGAAGCTTGGAGGCGGCCTCGTCGCGGTGCGATCCAGCGCCACGGCCGAGGACTCCGCCGAGACGAGCTTCGCCGGGCAGCAGGAAACCATTCTCGGAGTCGAGGGCGAAGCCGCGCTTCACGACGCGGTCGAACGCTGCTGGAAGTCCCTTCGCACGGAGCGGGCCGTCGCGTACCGGGCGAAGCAGGGCATCGACGAAGCGCAGGTCGCGATGGCCGTGGTGGCGCAGCGGCTCGTGCCCGCGGAGGTCGCCGGCGTGTTGTTCACGCGGGATCCTCGCGATCCGAGCGGCACGCGCATGCTGGCCGAGGCCTCCTGGGGGCTCGGAGAAGCGGTCGTCTCCGGTCGCGTGTCGCCGGATCGCTTTCAACTCGATCGGGAAACCGGGGCCGTGTTCGAGAAGCGGCTCGGGTCGAAGGCGATCCGCATCGACGCGAGGGGCGAAAGCCCGGTTCCCCCCGGCGAGCAGGCCGCGTTCTGCCTCAGTGACACCGCATTGTCACTGCTCGCGGAGTTGGGCCGCGCCGTCGAGGCGTTCTACGGGGACGCGCGGGATATCGAGTGGGCGTGGGCCGGCGGCGCGTTTCACCTGCTTCAGGCGCGGCCGATCACCGTCGCGACCGCGGCCGAGCGCGAGGTCGTGCGGCTCGAAGCGATCGCCGAGGTGAAGGCGAAGGCGGGCTCGGCCGAAACCGTCTGGGTGAAGTTCAACCTGAGCGAGGTGCTGCCGCAACCCACGCCGATGACGTGGTCCATCGTTCAACGCCTGCTCGCGGCCGATGGCGGCTTCGGCGCGATGAACCGCGATCTCGGCGCGAGCCCGGATCCGAGTCTCGGCTCGCTCTCGGCCTTCGATCTCGTCGCCGGGCGGCCCATGATGAACCTCGCCCGGCTGCCGCGGATGCAGTTCGCGAACCCGCCCATCGAGTACCCGCTCGCCGCGTATCGGAACGACCCTCGACTCGCGTTGAACCCGAAGCCAAACCTCAACCCGCTTCGCGGCGGGGCGCTGATGGGCATCCTGCGGCTCCCGGCCACGGTGTGGCGTCTCAGCCGAATCATGAACCGCACGAAGCGCGAAGCGGCGACGTTCCCGGACCGGTTCCGCACGTTCGCCGCGGAATTCTCCGGGAAATCGCGTGCGGCCTTCGACCGCGACTGGAGCCAATGCGACGCGGCGCAACTCGTTCGCGACATCGAGTGGTGGCGGGATTTCACGCTGATCGACTTCGCGCGCGAGAGCCTGAAGCCGACCGTGTTCGCGGACCTGCACTGGAACGCGCTCGTCGAGGCGCTGCGGCCAAAGCTCGGGCCGGAACGGGCGGAGGCCGCGGTCCGCGAGTTGAGCCTCGGCGCCAAGCCGGACGAGGGCGAAGACTATGCCGCCGGGGTGCAGGCGTTCGCGACGCGACGCCTGACGCGGGAGGAGTTCCTCGCCGGGTTCGGCCACCGCAGCACTAACGAAATGGAACTCGGCCAGCCGAGATGGAGCGAAGACCCGGCCGCCGTGGATCGGCTTCGTGAGTCGATTGCGTCCCCGAGCCACTTCACCGAGGCGGCCCATGCCGAGGTCGTGGCCCGCATTCGCGCCGAGGCCAAGCTCGGCGGACCGGCCTACGACCAATTCGTGAAGTCCGTGCAGTCCCTTCGCACGGCTCTCGGCCTCCGCGAAGCCGCGAAGCATTTTCTGCTGATGGGCTACGCGTTCATCCGAAGATTGCTCGTGGAACTGGATCGACGCCTCGGGTTGAACGGCGGGCTGTTCTTCCTCGAGACGACGGACTTCCCGGATCTGCTGGCGGGGAAAGACCTCGCGGCGAAGATCGCGGCGCGACGCAAACGGCGACAGACGGAACTGACGCTCGAGGTCCCCACGGTTCTGTTCGGCGACGATCTCGACGCCATCGGCCGGCCGCTCCCGGCGCCTTCGAGCGGAGACAAACTCGAGGGCGTGCCGCTTTCCTCGGGAGTGGCCGAAGGCCCCGCGTTGGTCCTCTCCGAGCCGGGCGCGGTTCCCGCCGAAGGCGGCTACGTGCTCGTGTGCCCGAGCACCGATCCCGCGTGGGTGCCGCTCTTCGCCAAGGCCGCGGCGCTCGTCATGGAGACGGGCGGCGTGCTCTCGCACGGCGCGATCGTGGCTCGCGAGTTCGGCCTCCCCGCGGTCGCGGGGTTGCCGGGCCTTCTTGGTCGATTGAAGACCGGCGACCGCCTCCACGTGGACGGCGGCCGCGGGATCGTGACGCGGGTCACTTCCACTCCGGCAACCGGCCCGGCGTGAACGGCGCCTCGATGAGATCGAGCCGCTTCTCGAGAGCGGGGAGGTCCTTCTCCACGAGTTGCTTCAGTTTCGTCAGTTCGGCGGCGAACTCCTTCGCAGCGATGGCGTAGCTCTCCTTCTGCGTGCCGGTCGGCTTGCCGAGGTAGCGTGAAGCCGCGAACGCGGCGAAGCCGAGGCGATCGCCGATGGACTCGGGCACGCTCTCCTGGCGAGCGCGGAGCACGGGGTCGCCGCGAAACGTCTGCACGATCGAACGGTGCGTGGCGATCAGGTCGCGGACTTTCTTTTTGTCCTCGTTGCCCGCGTCCGGCGTGGAGTCGAGCGCCTTGCGAATCTGGTCCAGCCGCGTGCCCGTCTCGGAGGCCACGCCGTTCGCCGCGGCCACGGCTCGCTGCAGCTTCAACACTTGGCGATGGAACGCGACCTGCTCGGCCACCTCGGCGGCCGGCGTCGCGATCTGCGGATCGAGCACGACGTTGAACTCGGCGGACGACGCGAGCACGGTCGCTTTGCCATCCACGCGTTGGAAGAGCCGCACGGAATACTTGCCGGGCGGTACCAGCGGCCCGGACCCGCGTGGCGTATCGTCTTCATCGTCGTCCGGGCTCGTCGTCCGAATCGAGGGCAGCGACGCGGACGGATCGCGGAGATCCCAGTACACGCGGTGCAGGCCTTCGCTCGTCGGCCCGGGAATGATCCGCACCGGCGTCTCTTCGCTGTCCAGAATCTGCAGCCACACGGCGGGCGCTTCTTCGTTCGCTTCGGCCCGAAGTTCCTCGATCGAGGGATACGGGATCGGCTTGCCCGCCTTCGCGAGTTCGCGTTCGGCGTCCTTCCGTTTCTGTTTCTTCGTCTTGAGCGTGTCCTTCAAGGTGAAGTTGATCCCGGCTCCGTACGGCGTGTTGTCCGCGGTGTAGAAGCTGGCGCCGAGGAAGGCTTTGCCCGCGCCGCCGAACTGGCTGGAGGGAATGAACATCACGGCTTCGCGGACCGGGAGGATCGCGGCCTTCTGCTCGCCCTTCAATTTGCGGAGCGGCGAGTAGTCGTCGATCACGTAGATGCCGCGGCCGAAGGTGCCGATCACGAGGTCGTTGACCTTGCGCTGGATGCACAGGTCCTTCACCTGAATCGTGGGGAGGCCGTTCCGCACTCGGTGCCATGCCTTGCCGCCATCCAGGGTGAAGAACAAGCCGAACTCGGTGCCGCAGAAGAGAAGCTCGGGATCGACGTGATCCTCGGCGAGGCAGTAGACCGTGCCGCGGGCCGGGAGGTTGCTCGCGATGCTGGTCCACGTCTTCCCGCTGTCCGTGCTTTTCAGCAGGTACGGGGCGAAGTCCGAGTTCTTGTGATTGTCGAAGCTGGCGTACACCGTGTTCGCGTCGTGCTGCGAGGCCACGAGTTTGCTCACGTAGGTGCGATCGGGCACGCCGGGGAACTTGTCGATCTTCGTCCACGTTCCGCCGCCGTCCGCGGTGATCTGAATGAGGCCGTCGTCCGTGCCGACGTAGATCAGGCCTTCTTTCTTGGGCGATTCCGCGAGCGCGACCGAGTTCCCGTAGATGCTCGTGGAGCCGTTCTTGAACACGGCCTCGGGGCTCCAGAGCTTGCCCATCACTTCGAGCGTGTTACGGTCGAGCGCTCGCGTGAGGTCCGGGGAGACGACCTTCCACGAGTCGCCGCGGTCGTCGCTCTTGAACAGCTTGTTCGCGGCGAAGTACAGCCGCTTCGGGTTGTGCGGCGAGATGGTGAGGGGCGAATCCCAGTTCCACCGATACGGTGCCTCATCGGCCGCGGGCTGCGGCTGAAGCTGAACCCGCTGCCCCGTGCGGCGATCGAAGCGGCAGATGACGCCGTACTGCAGAACGCCGTACACGATGTTCGGATCGGTGGGATCGACCTTCACGTGGAATCCGTCGCCGCCCTGAACGACGAACCAATCCTGGTTCATGATGCCGTGATTGCTGCGGGTGCGGGCGGGGCCGCCGAGCGTGAAGTTGTCCTGGGTGCCGCCGTACACGTGGTAGAATGGACCGCTTTCGTCGCACGTGATGTCGTAGAACTGGGTGATCGGCAGGTTCGGCTTCATGTGCCAGTTGGCGCCGCGGTCGTGGCTCTCGTAGATGCCGCCGTCGCACCCCACGAGGTAATACTTCGGGTCCTTCGGGTCGATCCAGATCGCGTGACTATCGACGTGCTTGTTCGCGTCGCCGAGGTTGGCGAGCGTGCGGCCGCCATCGTTGGACACCTGAACGTAGACGTGCGGAACGTAGAGCCGATCCTTGTTCAGCGGATCGACGACGAGTTGCGAGTAGTACTGGGCCTGTGCCGCGAATGGGTTTCGCTTCTCCCAAGAGACGCCGCCATCGGTGCTGCGGTGGATGCCGCCGGCCCCTTCCGCGGCTTCGACGATGGAATAAACCGTGTCCGGATCGGTGGGCGAGATCGCGAGCCCGATGCGGCCCAAGTCTCCGGTCGGAAGCCCGGCGGTGATCTTCTTCCAGGTCTTGCCCGCGTCCGTGCTGCGATGAATGGCGGAACCCGGCCCGCCGTTGATGATCGTCCACACGTGGCGACGGCGCTGATAACTCGCGGCGAGGAGCACGTCCGGGTTTCGCGGATCGAGCGTCATGTCCGTCACGCCGGTGTTCTCGTCGACGTTCAGGATGCGGGTCCAGTTCTTGCCGCCGTCGGTGGTCTTATACAGGCCGCGTTCGCCGCCGGGCCCCCAGAGCGGCCCCTGTGCCGCGACGTAGACCGTGTCCGAATCGCGCGGGTCGATCAGGATTCGGCCGATGTGTTCGCTCGTCTTGAGGCCGACGTTCGCCCACGTGCGGCCGCCGTCCGTGCTCTTGTACACGCCGTCGCCGTAGGCCACGCTCCGCTGGCTGTTGTTCTCCCCCGTGCCGACCCAGACCGTGTTCGGGTTCTTCGGGTCAAGCACGACGCAGCCGATGGAATAGGAGCCTTCGCTGTCGAAGACGGGTGTCCAGGTCGTGCCCGCGTTCACGGTTTTCCACACGCCTCCGGAGGCGACCGCGACGAAGTAGTGGGAGCGATCCGTGGGATGCACGGCGAACCCGACCACGCGGCCGGAGGTGACCGCGGGCCCGACCAACCGTGCCCGCAAGGTGCCGATCGGTGGGGCTTTCTCGTCTTTCTTCTCGGGCGGTTGAGCGACCGCGAGCGCGGCCAGAATCGCGACGGCGTGCAGCATGATGGAGCCTCGGTGCGAGATGCGATGAAGTGAGGATACCGGTTTGGACTCGATTCCGGCGAGTTCTCGCCCGGGAACCTCGGGCCCGGCGTCCTCGCGGTGTCCCTTCCCAGGTGGCTGACTTTGAAGGAAGTTGCCCCCGAAAGGAGCCCCGGCTGGAAGCCGGGGCCACACACCGGCTGGAAGCCGGTGCCACCCAAGAGCGGCTCCGCCGCCAAAATCTGCGGCGCACCCCTCCGGCGAACTGCACTTCCCACGGTCCGGCCATTCCCGGTACGATTCCCCATCCTCGATTCACTCCGCCGGGACGGACCCCGCGATGCGCTGGCTGCTCGTCGGCTACATGTTCCTGTTCATCGATCGTCCATTCGAAGTGTGGCCGTGGCTGGGCGACCTGCACATCGAACGCGTGTACATGCTCGTCACACTCGCCGTCTGGACGTTCCACCCGAACAAGAAGTGGCTGCCGAACCCGCAGCACGCGGCCTACGCGGCCTTCGCCGCCGTCGTCGTTCTCGCGTGGTTCATGAGCCCGTGGGCCGAGCAGGGCCAACGCGTCGTCGAGGACTGGTTCAAAATCATCGTCTTCTACGGGCTGCTCGTCACCACGATTCACGACGAGCGCGGCCTCAAGCATATCGCCTGCGGCTTCCTCGCCGTCATGGGGTTGTACCTGCTGCACTCGCTGCGCGAGTACATCGGCGGGCGGTTCACGTATCGCATGGGCATCTCCCGCATGATCGGCGTGGACACGACCCTCGGCGACCCGAACAGTTTCGGGGCGAGCATCGTCTTCTCCCTGCCGCTGGTCGCGGGCTTTTGGAAAGCCGGAATCGGCGGCCAACGCGGCCGCATGCTCCTCGCCGGCTACGTGGCGCTCTCGTGCCTGTGCATCCTGCTCACCGGATCGCGTTCGTCCCTGCTCGGCATGCTCGTCTGGTTCATGATCGTGATCTGGGGCACGCGGTACCGCTTCGCCGCGTTCACGGCATTCGCCCTCGTCGCGCCCGCGGCGTTCTTCGCCCTACCGGACGAACTGCAGAACCGCTTCGAGACGATGATCAATCCCGAGGTGGGGCCGAAGAACGCGCAGGAGTCCGGGGAAGGCCGCATCATGGGCTTCGTCACCGGGATGGAACTCTGGGCCGAGTATCCGCTCACGGGCATCGGCCCCGGAAGTTGGCGGCCCGCCACGGGGTCGCTCATCGAATCGCACAACCTCTACGGGCAGGTCGCGGGTGAAACCGGCACTCTCGGCGTCCTCGCGTTCGGCAGCATCCTCGTCTGCTTCTGGATGAACCTCCGCGCCGTGAAGCAGGACCGCCTCCGCAACCCCGAACGCCGCACGGACCTCGTGTATACGCTCTCCACGTCCGTCGGCGTGTCGCTGTTCCTGCTGCTCCTCATGGGGAACTTCGGGCACAATCTCTTCCGGTTCACGTGGCTGTGGTACGGCGGCTTCCTGATCATCGCGAGGCACTGCGTGGCCGTCCGCGCCGCGAACTGGGAATCGGAGCCCGAGCCCGCCGCGGAGGAAGAACTCCCGCCCGGCTGGATCCTGCACCCGCCGCACGGATCAACTTGATCTTTCGCAGCTTCGCAGGGGACGCTATATCCCCGCCGCGACCCGGCAACTTCGGGCACGCGGGCAGCGGAGGCAAGATCATGGCACGTCGAATGATCGGTCGAGTGGCGGTGGTCGGCTTGGCGCTCGGATTCGCGACCCTGGCCCGCGCCCAATTCGCCGCGCAGCCGCCGATCGAACCCGCCGCGCCGCTGATCGCCCCGATCGAAGACCCGGCCATCGAGCCGGCCCAATTCACGCAGCCCGTTCGCGTCATCGGAACTCCGGTCGCCGACGCGACCGGCTCGCGAGTCGTTTCGGACCCGCCTGCGCCCGTGGTTCGCATCGCCGTTCGCGTGCCCGCCGATGCCGCCCCGGGAGATGATCTCAAGTACTCCATCACGATTCAGAACGCGTCGCAGGCCGATGCGCATCATGTCGCGGTTCGCAACCCGATCCCCGAAGGCGTGCTGCAGGTGACCAAGGCCGAGCCCGCGCCGCACGCCCAGCGCTCCACCGACAAACAGATCGTGTGGACGTTCGGCACCCTGAAGCCGGGCGAGAAGAAGATCATGGAACTTCACCTGAAGCCGAAGCCGGACGCGAAGGAGGTGAAGAACCTCGCTTACGTGTCGTTCGAGCATGGGGAAGCGGTGGTGACGAAGATCAACCGGCCGAGCGTGAAGGTGACGAAGCAGGCGCCGAAAGAGACCGTGCGCGGCGAGCCGTTCACCGTTCGCGTGATCGTGGAGAACACCGGCCGCGTGCCCGCCGAGAAGGTGCGGATCGTGGAGAACGTGGAGCGCAGCGCCGAGGTGGAAGCGCTCACGGTCGGCGCCTCGCGAACGAAACCGGACGACAACCAGTGGGAGTGGCAGATCGGCTCGCTCCAGCCGGGCCAGCGCAAGATCGTCGAGTATCGCATCACGCCGCGCGTGGCGGCGGACGCGTTCACGACCACGAACGTCTCGGCGGACAAGGGCATCCTCGAGAAGGCCGAGGCCCGCACGCTCGTTCACACGCCCGGTCTCTCGGTGAAGCTCACGGGCCCGACCGGCGTGGTGAACGCCGGCGACTCGGCCCGCTACGAGATCACGGTGCGGAACGTCGGCTCGCTGCCGAGCACGAACGTGCAGGTCTCGGGTACCCTTCCCGCGGACACGAAGCCGACCATGAAGACGGAAGGCGGGCAGGTGTTCCGCGATTCCGTGGTGTGGACCATTCCGCGGCTCGATCCCGGCGAGGCGAAGTCGTTCCGCTACGGGATCAAGGCGAACACGACGGGCCGCCGCGTGGTGGTGGCCAGCGCGACGGACGCTCGCAAGGTCCGGGCCGCGGACGAAATCGCGACGCTGTTCCAGGGCATCGCGGCGCTGTCGTGGGAAACGGAGCCGGAACCGGTCGCCCTCGCGGTCGGCCGCCAGGGCACGTTCACGGTTCGCGTGAAGAATGGCGGCGGCGAGGCGGCGCAGAACGTCCACGTCGAGGTGGAACTTCCGCCGGAAGTGGCCGTGAAGCAGAGCACGCCGGACGTGCGACCCGTGGGCGCCCGCATGGTCTGGGGCCCGGCCAGCATCCCGGCCTACGGCGAAGCCACCTACACGATCACGTATGAAGCGAAGCAGAGCGCCCAGGCATGGTTCAAGGCGAAGCTCACCAGCGACTCGCTCGGCGACCGCCCCCTGACCACCGAGAAAGCCGTGAGCATCACCGGCAGCGTGAGGTGACCCTGGCGAACGGCTCGACGATTGTCCGCCGGCGAAAGGACTTCGCGTCGTTGCCGCGAATTCGCTGGGCAGGTGCGGCGGATTCGGGTATGCTTCAACTCTCACTCCGCGTTCCCGTTCCCGCGGGAGCCACGATTCGGGAGGCTGCCATGCCCGCCTGCCAGTATTTTTGCGGTACTCAAGCCCACGCGCTGTCCCGCCGCGGATTCCTCGGCGCGGCCGCGGCGCTGGGCCTCGGCGGGTTCGCCAACGCCGCCGCCACCAAAGAACTCACCAAACAACACAAGCGCGTCCTCGTCGTGTTCCTCGCCGGCGGCGTGAGCCAACTCGAAACGTGGGACCCGAAGCCGAACACCGAGACCGGCGGCCCCTTCAAGACGATCGCGACCTCGGTGCCGGGCACGCACATCTGCGAACTGCTGCCTCACACCGCGAAGCACATGCACCGCCTCGCGATCGTCCGCGGGCTGAACAGCCAGAACCCGGACCACGGGATCGGCGAGAAGATCATGCTCACCGGGCGGAAGCCGGAGGCGGGGCTCGAGTATCCGCACATCGGAGCCGTGAGCGCGAAGGTGCTCGGCAACTCGAGCGGCCTGCCCGGGAACATCCAGATCCTCCCGAACGGGGGTGGCGGGTTCGGCAAGTCCGACGCGACGTTCCTCGGGCCGAAGTTCGGCGCCGTGAGCCTTGGCAACGGCAAGCCCCCCGCGGACCTCGCCCGACCCGCCGCCATCACCGACGCCGCGGATCGCCAACGCGAGGAGTTCCGCAAGAAGCTCAATGATCGCTTCGCGAAGTCCCGCAAGAGCGCGGCCACGGACGCCTACACCGAGTCGTTCGAACAGGCCGAGCGCGTTTTCCGACAGAGCGACGTCTTCGACGTGAGCAAGGAAGACGCCAAACTCGCGGATCGGTACGGCCGCCACGATTTCGGTCGGCATCTGCTCCTCGCCCGCCGCCTGCTCGAAGCCGGCGTGAGCTACGTGAAGGTGAGCCACTCGAACTACGACACGCACCACGAGAACTTCGACTTCCACATCGAACAACTCGGGGAGTTCGACCGCCCGTTCGCTACCCTGCTCGAAGACCTGCACGAGCGAGGAATGCTGGAGACGACTCTGGTGGTCGTGATGAGCGAGATGGGCCGAACGCCGCGCATCAATCATCTGTACGGCCGTGACCACTGGTCCGCGGCGTGGAGCGTGGCCTTGGGCGGTGCCGGGATCAAGGGCGGAGCCGTGGTGGGGAAGACGAACGCGACCGGCACGGCCGTGACCGACCGCGAAGTGTATTCGGCCCACCTGTTCCACACGTACATGCGGGCGGTGGGCGTGGACCCGACGAAGAACTTCTACCCGAACGACCGCCCCGTGCCGATCGCCGACCCGCACGCCGCCGCGATCGACGAAATCCTCGCCTGACAGTCGAGGGTTGAAGTGGCCGACCTCGTCGGTCACTTCAACCCGTTCCAGTAGATGCGGACGTTCCTGGTCGCGCGGCCGCAGGCGATGATGTCCGGCTTGCCGTCCGCGTTCAGGTCCGCGACGGTGAGGTCTTCCACGGCGACGCCGCCGGGGTCGACCTGCTTCCGTTCCCACTTCGTTCCCTTGCCGTCCGTGCATTTGTAAACGCGGACGCCCATCCGTTCAGTGAACGTGTCGGTCTTCGCGGGGTCGTCGCGAACACCGATCACGAGTTCATCCACTTTGTCGCCGTCCAGATCCGCGAACCACACGGCGTGCCCCCAGCGAAGCTGATTGTCGATCACGCGGCGTTCCATGAACGGGACGAGCGTCTCGCGGTCCGGATCCGGTGTGTACACCACCACTTCGTTCCCGTGCCACGGTTCGATCGTGGCGATCACGTCGTCCCCTTTGATCGTGGTGTGCTTGATCTCGCTCGCTCCGCGGCTGCCCTTCGGGTTGGCCTGGTTGCCGGAGTTCAGCCGGTCCGCGTGCCACGGCTTTCCTTCGGGCTTGGTGAGCTTGAACACGCCCTCGTACGCCGTGACGAACATCGTCGGCAGCGGCGTCTTCACGGCGGGCGGGCAGAAGTTGTGGCACACGTGAAGCTCCTCGTGGAGAATCTCCGCCTTCCAGTTCTCGGGCTTCAGAGGGTCTTTCGGCACCTTGTAAGAGATGATCCGCACCGGTTTGCCGTCCACGAGCCCGCCCTTCGGGGTGCAGCCCTTCCCCTGGAGCGGCACGTGAACGATCTCCGGTTTGCCGTCGCCGTCGATGTCGAAGGCACGCACGCGATGGACCGTCGGCTCGTCGCACGGGATGGGGTGCAGCGTCCATTCGTCGTCGATCGATTTGCCGCGTTTGAGCCACTGGAGCGAGCCGGGCGTCAACGTGTCGGACGGCTTCCACGCCGCTCCGAGCACGACATCGAGTTGCCCGTCGCCGTCGATGTCCAGCGTCGTGGCGCACACATTGTCCGGCTTCGACTTGCCGTCGAGGATCACACGCTTCTTCCACGTCGGATTCTCGTACCACACGACCTGCAGTTGATCGACGACGAGAATGTCCGGCTTGGTGTCGCCGTTGATGTCCGCGGCGAGCACGGCGTAGCCGATCTTCAGTTGCGAGTCGATCTCCTGCATCTTGAAGTTCGGGAAGGCGACGGGCTCGGCGGCGTCCGCGAGCGACGGAAGGAATGCGGCCAGGAGAATGGCGGTTCGCATGGCGGGCCTCGGCGTGGAAGTTCGGGGCAGTTTATCCCCGCAAACAAAAATGCGCGATGGAATTCGCCGCGAGCGCACAGTATCTTGCGGACCCACACTCGTTCCGGGAGATGCGATGCGCACACGACTTCGATTCGCGATGGCGGCCGCCGTGGCCGCTCTGCTCGGCCTTCAGCCGGCGTTCGCCCAGCAACCCGAAGCTGAACTGAAGAAGGCTCAGGAGCAACTCGAGAAGTTGCTGAAGGAGTTGAAGGAGCGGGAGGCCAAGAAGGCGGACGCTCCGAAAGCGACGACGCTGAAGCCGCCGGCGCCGCCTTCCGTGCCCGCGCCGCCCCCGCCGCCCGGATCCGCCACGAAGCCGATGATCGCCTGGGCCCAGATGGCCGGCGGCGACTCCACCGGCGCCCTGAAGGGGCTCACCGCGAGCAAGGATCCGAAGGTCGCGGCGCTGGCCAAGGAACTGCTCGAACACCTCGCCAAGAGCGCTCCGCAGACGACCAAGGTTCAGGAGTTGCATCTGGAACTGGCGAAGCCCAGCCTCTTCGTTCCCAGCCAACCCAACGCCGAGTTCAAGTTCCTGGCGTTGCCCCCGGGCGCCGCCGCGCCCGCTCCCGAAACGAAGACCGTCGAGCGCCGCGTGATCGTGGTGAGCGGCGGCGAAGACGGCAAAGCGCCGGAAGCCCGCGTGACCGTCGTCAAAGGCCAGCCCGTCGAGGGAGTGCACAACGTGACGGTCAACGTCGTCGGCACGAGTTCGCTGAAACTCTCCGCGGACGGCAAGACCGCGGCCCTGCTCTCCACGGACGGCACGATCACGATCTTCGACGTGGCCAGCGGGAAAGAAGTGATGAAGTTCGCCGGCAAGAAGTGAGTGCACATCGAGGTGGACGATCGTCCCGTGCGGGGCGGTGAACCGGCGAGAACGCCGGTTCCCGCCCCGAACGGCGATCACGGTTCAGTCCGAGAGGTTGGCGAGGTAGTCCTCGAAGGTCTTCTTCGAGGCGAACTCCGCCGTCATGCCCGCCTTCTGCTTCGCGGTCAGCGTGTCGATCTCCTTCTCCTGATCGCTCAGCTTCTGGAGGTACACGCGGTACACCTCGGCCTCCTTGGGCGTGTTCGCGAGGTTCTTGCGGATGCGTTCTTGGTCCGCGTTCAGCCGCGCGAGGTCGGCCACGACTTGGGCCAGTTCCAAGCGGTTGCGATCCCATGAGCCCTTGAGCTTCTGCGCTTCGGCGAGCTTCGCCTTGAGCGCGGCCGGGGCCTCGTTCAACGAGATGAAATACTTCAACTGATCGTCCGGCGAGTTCGAGAGGGCCACGCTCGAAGCCACGTCGCGTTCCTCCGTCACGGTGAAGACCTTCTCCTCGCCGGCCTTCACGGGCACGACGAACCGGAAGACGTCCTTCGTGTCCTCGCTCGGCTTCGGCATGTCCACGAGCTTGAACTGCTGGTTGGTGCGGTTCGGGTGTTCGATGATCAGTTGCCGATCCTGCGGCGAGCGGTTCGCGATTCGGTAATCCTTCACCTCGCGCACCTTCGTCACGGTGGTGACGATCCCCTTCACGGCCTTCACGCTCGTGATGCGAGTCGTGCCGGGGCCGACCTTCGGATCCACTTCGGTGCCGAGGTCGATGGCGTAGCTCACGAGGCGTTCCTCGTTCGGCTGCACGTCGTGAACGCGGGTGTCGCCGGCGTAGATCGAGCCTTCGAACACGGTGATCGGCCCCTGCGCGAGGTGCAGGCCGGACGTGTTCTTCAGTCGCAGGCCGAGGAGCGGGTGCTTCGCCTGCACCGCCGGGTTGTAGATGCTCACGCGGGCCCCTTCCACTTCCTTCGTCACGATCGGGAGCATGGCGCTCTTCTGGCGAGCGAGCGAGACCGGGTGATCGATCGAGTACTGGAAGAAGTCTCCGAGAGCGGCCCCGGTCGCGTCGCTGCCCACGGCCCCGGGGTTCATGCGGTTCTGCGGGTTGAAGTTGGCCAGTTGCTGCTGCACCTGCAGTTCGTTGTTCCCGTTCCAAGCGAGGTTGTTGCCCAGGTTGAAGCGGGCGTTCTGAAGGTTGAGCGCGGTGTTCTGCACGTTCCCGTTCTGGAAGCGGTCCAGGTTCTGAAAGTAGCCGTTGACCATCTGCTGCTGCTTGGCGTTGAGCGAGGAGTTCATCTCGTTGAGGACGCGGTTCCGCTCCGCGACGGGAATGTTGCTCCAGTTCATGGCGAGGGCCTTCATGCGCTTCTCGTCCACGTTGCCGTTGCCGCCCATCACGACGCTGTCGTTGACCGCACGGGTGAGGTTGTCGACGGCCGCGTCCTGGGTGCGGCCGAAGCCGCCGTCGTAGGTCGGCGGGCGGAGCGAGGCGAACAGTTCGGGTTCGACCGTCGGCCGCGGCACGAACAACGGATCGTAGAGGTCCATCTTGAAGCTGATCGGCCGCCCGCTGATCAGGCTCATCTTCACGCCGGCCCAGTCTTCGTCCGTGGGGTTCTCGACGATCGCCCACCCCTGGAGGTAGGGCTTCTGCTTGCCGTTCGCGTCCAGCATCAGTCGGTAGCTCGTCTTCCAGATCGGGGCTTCGATCACGTATCCGACCTGCACCTTCCGCTTGCCGTCGCCCGAGAAGTGAATGCTGACGGACTTCTTCTGCGAGTCGTGGTTCAGGGCGAGGACGTCCAGCGCGCGGCGGAACTCGCTTTCGAGCACGGGATTGGCGAAGCGGAGTTGCTGGACCTCGCTCAGCTTCACGGAGCGGAGCCCCTCCGCGCACCACATGTTGAGAACTTCGAACGGGGTGTTGTCCTTGGTCTGCCTCTCGATGCCGACGATGGCTCCGGTGAGCTTGCCAGGTTGGTTCGCGGCGGTGGGTTGCATCGTGACTTCGATCCGCTCGCCGCGAGCCTGGCCGAGGATGCCCGCGAGCGTGGGGTTGCCGTTGAGATTGATGGCGAAGCTGGAGAGCGTGCGGCTGATCGGTTCGCGGGAATCGTAGCTCACCGCGGCGATGTGCCCGTTGCCGAAATCTTCGAGCACCATGCTCTTGAGAAGGTCGTTCACGTCCGGATCCTGGAACGCGAGATCGACGCGGGCATCGCCTTCCACCTCGCCCGATCGGGAGAAGTAGCCGACGCCGGAGTTGAACATCACGACGCGGGTCATGGGCAGGGAGACGGCGGGTTTGAGGTCCTGCTTGCCCTCGGCGGCGGTGGCGAGCCAGTGATCGACTCCGAGGCCAGTTCCGACGGCCGCGGCCACGGGCAGCGTCCACAGCAATTTCTTGGCGTTCATGCTCGTGCTCCTGGGGAGGTACCGGACGCGTCGATCATAGTCGCGGCGCGGCCTTCCCGAATAGACGACGAATGTAACAACCTCGGCGCGCGAACCTGCGTGGAACCCCGGCCCCGCTTCCACTATCATGACAGACCCGAGTTCTCTCCGAGCGTAGAGCCATGATTCTCGTCATCCGACCGGACGCCAGCCTCGAGCAGATCGAGCACGTGATCGAAACCGTGAAGGAACTCGGATTCACGCCGCACGTTTCCCGCGGGGAAAGCCGCACGATCATCGGCGTGATCGGGGACGAGACCAAGCCCGAGGCGCAGAACTTCTCCGCGATTCCGGGCGTCGAGCAGGTTCACGCGATCATGAAGCCGTTCAAGCTGGCGAGCCGCGAGTTCCACAAACCGGACAGCGCCGTGTACGTGGGCAAGGTGAAGATCGGGGGCGGCAGCCTCGCGATGATCGCCGGGCCCTGCGCCGTCGAGAACTACGACGTGATGGACACCGTCGCCCGGTACGTGAAGGCCGGCGGCGCGAACATCCTCCGCGGTGGAGCCTTCAAGCCCCGCACCAGCCCCTACGCCTTCCAGGGCATGGGCGAAGACGGCCTCAAGATCCTCAAGGACGTGGGCCAGAAGTACGACATGCCCGTCGTCACGGAAGTGATGGACCCGCGGCAGGTCGAACTCGTGGTGAAGTACGCGGACATGCTGCAGATCGGCGCCCGCAACATGCAGAACTTCGACCTGCTCAAGGAGTGCGGCAAGACGAAGACGCCGGTGTTGCTCAAGCGAGGCATGAGCGCCACGGTGAAGGACCTGCTCATGTCCGCGGAGTACGTGCTCTCGGAAGGGAACATGGGCGTGGTGCTGTGCGAGCGCGGCGTTCGCAGCTTCGAGGACAGCACGCGGAACATGCTGGACATGAGCGCCGTGCCGAACGTGAAGGGCCAGAGCCACCTGCCGATCATCGTGGACCCGAGCCACGCGACCGGCCGCCCGGACCTGATCCCGAGCATGTGCCGGGCAAGCGTGGCCGCCGGAGCGGATGGCGTCCATGTCGAAGTGCACAACTGCCCCGAGAAGGCGATGTCCGACGGGCCGCAGGCCCTGCTGCCGCATCAGTTCCTCGACCTGATGGGCGATCTTCGCCGCCTCGCCACCGCACTGAACCGCGAGTTCTGGGCCCCGCACGACAACTGAGCCGACGTCGCGAAGGAGCCTCAGGCGTCGTCCGTCTTCTTCTTTCGCGGCGCACGCGGTTTCTTCGTGGCGCCGGCGGATTCTTTCACCGCCGTGGTCGTGCTCTCGGTCGGGGCCGGGGCTCCGCCCACGGGGACCCAGCCTTTCACGAACGCTTCCGTCGCCAACTCGTTCCACAATTCTTCGATCTGTTCGCGCGAACTCGACACCCGCAGGTCGCGCTCGAGCGGCGTCTTTCGGTTCGGGCTGAAGTCCGTGTAGTGCAGCACGTACGCGGGCCAGTGCTCCGCGTCGCTCTCCTTGTTCGTCTGCCACATCACGAGCTTCCGCACCATCGTGTTTCCCTTCAACACCTTCGTCATCGCTTCGCGGCGAAGCAGCGTGCTGCTCGGGAGGTTCAACTGCCGTGCGTCGCGGTCCGCGAGCGCGACCTCGACCCGATCCGTGATTTGCTGGATGCGAATGTCGTTCGCGTTCAGCATTTTGTCGTCGCGGCGGCGCACGAACTGCGGCGAGATCAGGGCCGCGAGGGGCAGCCGCCGCACGATCTCGTATTTGTTCTCCCCCGAGTTCCAGTTCAGCACCATCTTGTTGATCGGCTGGTTCCGCGTGGTCTGGGCGATGAGATCGAGCACGCTGATTTCGATCACGCTCTCGGGCCGCACCATGTGGTACGCCACCTGGTCGTTCACCTCCACGTAGTCGCTCTTCACCACGTCGTCGGTGAGGTCCGTGAGGAAGGCGCGGCGATCGTCGTTGGTGAAGCCGCCGCCGACGTGGCCGAGCACGTGGAGGCAGCCGTCCGCCCGCATCACCGCGACGAGAAGATCGTGAATCATTCCCTTGCGGTCGTCCGTTCCTTCGGTGAAGCCGATCACGACGGCGTCGATGGTGTGCCGCGACTTCAGCTTGAACACGCCGACGACGTCCGACCGCACGACCGTGCCTTCCGCGCCGAGGTCGTTCCATTTGCGGAACTGGGTTTCGATCTCGCCCGCGTCCTTGAGCGTCACGGTTTCGACGACGTGAACGTTCTTCCCCCCCTGAAGCAATCGCGAGAGCTTGGGCCATGTCTCGGCGAAGGGCGTGGCGTTCGGCAGGCCATCGAGTTGAATGATGTCGAAGGCGGCGAAGGCCAGCGAGTCGAGTTCGGCTTGGGAGGCGGGTTGCCTCGCGACGCGACTGACGTCGTGAACCCGCGGCCGCTTTTCTTTCTGAAAGTAGAGTTCGCCCGCGAGAATCGCCTTGCGTACACCGGCCTTCCGGAACAGTTCCACGGCTTCGCGGTGGAGCGGCAGCCCGACGCGGACCGTGCCGCCCGGGTTCACCGTGAGCGCTTCGCCGTCGTCGTACACGAGGATGTCGAACTCGCCGTCCACTTTGAGGCTGACGAAGTACTCGCCCGCGGGGAACCGCGTGAGGATCTCGTCCGCTTCGAGCGGCGCCATGCGCTGGGCCGTGAGCCGGCGGTAGTCCTGGGCTACGTTGACGAGCAGCGGATCTTCGAGCGCGTTGGCTCCGCCCGTGGCGTACTCGCCCAGCTTGATCTCAAGTCGCGACCGATTCAGCAGGCTCATGGCGACCTCCGCTTCGGAGGCCATTGTAGCCACCCTTGGGGAATGGGCGTCGCGGGACATCGTCGAGAAGGTGGACGGCATGGAGACGAAGGCGACGGCCGTGGAGGTGACGCTAGAACCGGGTCAGGCGAGCGCCGCACACCGGCACCCCGGGCCGGACTTCTCGTCGTGTCGGTCCGCGGTCATCCCGCACGCCGCCAGCCCGACCCCGGCCGCCAGCATGAGCACCCTGCAAGTCATGTCAACCCTCCGTTACGCGTCGTACCCGTCACACGGCATCAAGGACGAACGGCGGAGCGGATTTGTGACGGGCCGGCCGAGATTTCGTCGGGGTTGTCACCGGGTGGAAGACCGTCCCGTCGACGCCGCCGACCGCCAGAATCCGGCTCAGCGTGTCCCGTGGCGGGACGGGAGGCGCCACCGGGGCTGACTCCGCGAAGTGAATGCGAAGACCGTCATGCGTTCCGACGTCCACCTCGCGCACACTCGGTGTCTGCGACCCGGTTGCCAGCGTCCAGACGTACGCCTTCCCGGTCGCGCGGTCCTGGAACAGGATGTCGTCGGCACCGGGTCCGCCGTGCAGGTTCAACACGCCCGCGACCGCCCAGTTGGGATCGGGCCTGCCCAAGTCCACGGTCACCGGCTCGGAGCCGGCCCCGCGGTAGAGGCGGGCGGTGAGGTGGCCGTTGCGGCTGTCGCGGACGAGCATGTCGTTGAGCCCGTCGCCGTCGAGATCGCCCACACCCACCACGCGCAGGTATGACGGCAGCGGCATCACCGATTCCGTGGCGGTGTCCACCGGGGATGTGCCGCGAATCGAGAAGGTGACGGTCCGGTGTTCACCGGTCGCGTCGTTCCGGAGTACCAGGATGGCCTTGCCCTGCCGGTCCGGGTCGCCGAACCCGACGACCGCGAACCCGGCCGGAACACGGTAGCGCAGGTCGAACTCGCGAATCACCCGTGGCGCCGCGCCGCCGGACGCGATCTGCCAGACGCGAAGGGCCCCGGTGGCGGCGTCGTAAAGCAGAATGTCCGGCCCGCCGTCGGCGGAGTAATCGCCGGCCCCGACCACGGACCACGTGTCGCCCGGAAGGGCGCCCAGACGCACGGCCCCGAGCCGGGTGGTGCCGCGGTGCAACTGCACGTACACGCCGCCGTCGGACGGGTCGGTGAGCAGGACATCGGGATGGCCGTCCGCGTTGAGGTCCACCGAGTTCTCGTCCACGTACACGCCGAAGTCGACACCGTAGACGGCTGTCCCAGGTCCGCCGGGAACACTGACGGTGACGCCCGTGTTGGACGCCGGCCAACTTTGGGACATCGTCGTGGTGATGCCGCCGGTGCCGAGGATCATCCGGACGACGTAGGTGCCCGGCTTCACCTGCTTGAACGTGTACTGGCCGGAGAGCGACGGCGATTCGGTCGGCTCGCCGGCGTCCGGCTGGCCGTTGTTGTTGAGGTCGAGGTACACGGTGACTCCGTCGGACCACCCGGCGTCGTCCGAGGACCAGGTGCCGCTGTTGGTCGGGTCGTACCAGACGGTGCCGGTGATCGATCCGCCGCCGGCGCCGGGCAGCCGGACGGCGAGATCCTGCCCCGCGGGCATCGCCACCGAACCGTTGACGAACACACTGTGGATGAGATTGTGCCACCCGACGAGGTTGCCGGCGGCGTCGATGCTGACGAGGTCGGTCGGCGCGTGCGGGGTGAAGGTGAACGGAACGAACGCCCTGGCCGATGCCGCGGCAACCGTGATCGCGGCCGACGGGGCGAACACCAACGGCGCGGCGGCCGTGCCGTCGTTGACGAACAGCCAGGCCTTCGTGCCCGCCCCGGCGACCACATCCAGTAGGCCGTTGTTGTCATCCGCGAAGTCGCCGACGCCGACCCACAGCGGAGCGGTTGGATCGACCGCACCCAGCGGCGCCGTTTGTTGGACGTAGTTGCCGCCGGAGCCGACCTGCACGAGCGTGAGTGTCGCGGCCCCCGCCACTTGGCGGGCGAGCAGGATGCTCTGCCCCGCGTTGCCGCGGAGGCTGGCGACGACGAGCCGGCCAGGGGCCGCGGCCCCGGTGAACGACGCGACGACGGAGTCGGTCGTGTAGTTCGCCCCACTCATCACGTGCACCGCGGTGCCGTCGTACACCACGAGGTCGAAGCCGCCCTGGCCGTCGATGTCACCGCTCGCGAGTTGTTGCACGGGCGAGACGGAGGTAATGGTGGGACCGGCAACGAGGGTAGCCGTGCCGGAGTCCCACTCCAGCGGAATGATCGTCGTGCCGCCGCGCGTCCCGGCGAAGACGGCTCCGCCGGGTGCGGTCGTGGCCACCACGTCCTGGCTGGCGAACTGCGAAGTCTGGAAGGTGCGGGCCGTGGCGAACTCGCCGCCGCCGATTCCGAGCAGCACCGAGAAGCCGCCGTTCCCCGCTGCGACGAGATCGAGGATGCCGTCGCCGTTCACGTCGACGGCCGCGAGATCCGGCGTGCCGCTCGTCAGTGCCGCGAGGCCGGTGTCGTATTGCTGGAAGTAAGCCGTGCCGTCTGCCTTCACGAGCCGCACCTGGATCGTGGTGCCGGAGAGCACGACGAGATTGGTGGACCCGTTTCGCGGGAGGTCGGCGGTGATCGCCGCCACGGACAACCCGCCGAACGACGCGGGCATCGTTTCGCCCATCCCGACTGGCACGAAGGCGAAGAGCGAGGACGCCGGCAGTGTCGCCCCCGGGGCCGCGACCGGCCGGACGTAGAACCCGCCGGTCGTGGCCGGAAGCGCGTAGGCCCCCGTGGCGAGGCCGTTGCTCCCGTTGCCGGAGACCGCGCTCCGGCCCCACGCCGCCGTCGGGGCCGCGGTCGTGGCGACCTCGTTGCTCATCGCGTACTGGTGGAAGCTAACATTCGGGTCCGAGGGCACGAACGTGAACGTGACCGAAGTTCCGGTCGCCGTATATGTGGCCTTGAGCATGATCCCGTTGCCCTGGCCGTTGGAGAGGCCGTACTGGTCTTCGTCGAACCCGACGATCATGCCAGTCTGGCTGTCCGAAATGGTCTGGATGCGGGGTCCTGAACCGAAGGCAGCACCGTAGAAGGTCGCCGTGTAGGTGGTGCCCGGCGTCAGGCCGGTCAACGTCAAGCGTGAGCCGCGGCCCGAGGTGTAGTAGAAATCCTGCATCAGCGCGTTCATGCCGCCGGTCAGATTGTTCGAGTAGCCTCCGAAGGAGAGAGCCCCGCCCGTGTCGCCGGTGACGGGGTCGTAAGAGACCAGAGTGTAGTTCGATCCGCTCTGGCCGGCGGCCTCGAACACGACGCCGTTGACCGTAACGTCCGGGCCGTTGAAGTTCAGGGCGTGCGTATAGGTCTTCGTCGTCGAGACACCGGAGTCGGCATCGCCCGTCAACGGGCCGGACGAATACGTGCTGGCCGGTTGGGCGGCCTGCACGGTGTAGCCGGGCAGCCCGGGTTCGTGAGAACGGCAAGGTCGTCGATGCCGTCGGCGTTGAAGTCTCCTGCGGCAAGCGACAGGCCGTCCACGCCGCCGAGGGTAATCGGCGCGCTCAGGTTGCCGGTGGGGTCGATGATTTGCACCGCCATCTGCCCGTCCACCTTCACGAGGATGGCGATGCTCTCGGGGGTGGCGGCACCGTTCGAGGAACCAGGCTGGAACGCGACGATGTCGATCGGCGTGCCTGTCACCTGGCCCATCGCGAATCGAGTGGACCCGGACGCGCCACTCCACGACCAGACCTTGCCGCTGGGATCGACGGAAACGAGGCCGCCGGTGCCGCTCAGGTGTGGCCAGGCGGCGAACAATTCACCGGAATTCACGGCCACCGCACTGGTCGAGCCGTCCGGGTTGATCCGCACCAATTGCGTGTCGGTCACCGCCTTAGATGCCCAACCGTTGACAGTGGCGAAGACCAGCCCCGGAGTGCCGGGTGAGCTGTTCGTAACGATCTGGTTCACATACTGCGTTTCGGTGACGGGCACTGACCAGACGACCGCGCCCGTGGAACTGCCGTCGTCGAGTCGAACAACGCTGACCACGCCGACATCGCCGTCCGAATTCACCCAGGTCACGCCAGCGTACGTGTCGTGCGATCCCGTAGCGGCATTCCAGAGGGAGGCCACAGCGGTCGAATTGGCCAGAGGCACGTCGCTATCGGGTGGGACCGATGCGAAGTCGCCGTTGGCGTCTCTTGTGCCGAACAGTGGCGAAGCACGATTCGGAGCCGTGACCACGGTGCCCGTCGGTGTGACGACACTGGATGTGTACGTGCCGCGGACTTTGGACTGGAACGCCCAGGATCCGTCGGCTCCGGTCGTGACGGGTGTGGTGCCGCCGGGGCCGGTGACGTTCACGGTGATGTTCGGCAACCCGGCCTCGCCGGGGTCGCGGACGCCGTTGCCGTTCGCGTCGTTGAACACCGTGCCGCCCAATGTCACCAGTTGCACGTCGAGGAAGTTGTTGCCGAGCGACTCGGGGTTCGCCGTCGTGATCGTGACGGGGAGCGAGCTTTTGGTGTTGTCGTCGTTCGCGGAGACGACGAGCCATCCGGCCGGGGGCTGCTGCCGGATCGTGGATGTATACGTCCCTGCGGTCGGCATCACGGGATACAGTTCATAGGTTCCGTCGATCTGGGTGACCGCGGTCGTCTCCCCGGCGTCGAGTTGGCCGTTGCCGTTGTCGTCGAGGTAGATCGTGATGCCGGCCGCGCCCGGATCGGCGGAGCCGCTCGTTCCGTCGGCGGCCGTGTCGTTGTGTACCCGGCCCGAGATGATCGTGGTGCGCGTGAAGTTGAACTGCACGTTGACTTCGTTGCCGACCGCTCCCCTCCAGACTCGCTCATGGTAGAAGCCGCGCGTCGAACAACCTGACGTAGTGGCTCTAAATCATCCAATCCGCTTCCGGCACTTCCTCCACCTGGTCGCCCATCCGCTTCGCCAGCGTGTTCCGGTTCAGCCCGAGGATGCGGGCCGCTTTGGATTGCACATTGCCGCAGATCTCGAGGACTTGTCGCAAAAGTTCCCGATCCACCATTCCGATCAAGCGTTCATGGAGCGAGCCGTTTTCACCCGCCTGCTCCACGGCGAGTTTCACCGCCTTCCGCACGAGCACCGGCAGACTGTCCGCATTCGTCTCGATGGCGGCGCGGAACGCAAACCGCGGCCGGCCCATCTTCAACACTCCGGCGGACAGCGAGTTGCCGCGCGAGAGGACGACGAGCCGCTCGATCGTGTTCTCCAACTCGCGGACGTTGCCCGGCCAGTCGCAGTTTCGCAATTCGCCGATCAGTTGGGGCGTGAAGTCCGGCTCGGAGCGCGCGTTCTCCTTGCTGAACTTGCGAAGGAACAGTTTCGCCAGCGGTTCGATGTCGTCGCGGCGGAGCCGGAGGGGCGGCAGGAAGATCGGCACGACGTTCAGCCGATGGAACAGGTCTTCGCGGAAGCGGCCGGCCGCGACCTTCCCCTGGAGCAATTCGTTGGACGCCGCGACGACTCGGACGTCCACCTGCACCGTCCGTGTGTCTCCGACCCGTTCGAACTGCCCTCCTGAATCACGCGCAGGAGCTTGAGTTGCAGGTTGGACGAAGTGCTGTTCACCTCGTCGAGGAGATCGTTCCGCCCTGCGCCGCCTCGAAGCGACCCGTCCGGTTTTCAAACGCCCCGGTGAACGAGCCCTTCACGTGCCCGAACAGTTCGCTTTCCAGCAGATTCTCGTGCAGCGCCCCGCAATTCACCCGGATGTACTGCCCCGAGGCCCGCGGGCTGAGGTCGTGGATCGCCCGCGCGACCAGTTCCTTGCCGGTCCCGGTCTCGCCCGTGATCAGGACGGTTGCCTTGCTCGCAGCGGCGAGTCGCACCAGTTGAAACACTTCCCGCATCATCGGACTGTCGCCGATCATTCCGGCGAGCGAGGAATCGTCGGCCACGTTGCGCGTCTCCTCGGGCGTCCGCTCATGGTAGCGATGCGGGGCGCGAAGACCTGACTGAGTGGCCTTCGACTTCGCGGCGGGGATTGTCGCGCGAACCGCAACGCACAAGCTGACATCCTGACGTTCAAACGGAGACGACGATCGTGAACCGGATTCTTCCACTTGTTCTGCTCGGGGTCCAGGCTCTTCCCGTGACCGCCGCGGAACCCGCGAAGCAGCCGAACATCGTTTTCATTCTTGCGGACGACTTGGGCCGCGCGGACTGCGGCTTCATGGGCGGAACGGAGATCAAGACGCCGAACCTCGACAAGCTAGCCGCCGCGGGCGCGAAGCTCGATGCGTTCTACGTGCAGCCCGTGTGTTCGCCGACGCGTGCGGCTGTGATGACCGGTCGCTACCCGATGCGGCACGGCCTTCAAGTCGGAGTCGTGCGGCCGTGGGCCCAATACGGATTGCCGCTCGATGAACAAATGCTGCCGCAAGGGCTGAAGTCCGCCGGGTACACAACGGCGATCACCGGCAAATGGCACCTCGGCCATTTCGCTCCGGAATACCTGCCGACGAATCGCGGCTTCGATCGCCAGTACGGCCACTACAACGGGGCACTGGATTACTTCACCCACATCCGCGACGGCGGCTTCGACTGGCACCGCGACGACAAAGCGAGTCGCGACGAAGGGTACACCACGCACCTCGTGACCGACGAAGCAGTGAAGCTCGTTGCGGACACGGCCGGGAAGAAGCCGTTCTTCCTGTACGTGCCGTTCAACGCGGTGCACGCTCCGCACCAAGTTCCGGAGAAGTATCTCGAACCGTACGCGCACTCGAAAGGCGAGCGGAAGAAGTACGCCGGCATGCTCGCGGCGATGGACGAAGGCGTGGGCAGGATCGTGGCCGCGGTCGAGAAGGCCGGCGTCCGCGAGAACACGCTCTTCATCTTCAGCAGTGACAACGGCGGTCCGCAGCCCGGTGTCGTCACGGACAACGGAAAATTTCGCGCGGGCAAGGGCACGCTGTACGAAGGCGGTGTCCGCGTCGCGGCATTCATGACCTGGGACGGCCGCATCAAGCCGGGCTCGACCGTGACCGAACCGCTTCACGCAGTGGATTTGTACCCGACCCTGCTTCAACTTGCCGGCGCGAAGGTCGACCAGAAGCTGCCCCTCGACGGCAAGGACGCATGGTCAACGGTCGCGGAGGGCAAGCCGACGCCGCACGAAGACATCCTGATCAACACGACGCCGAACAACGGTGCGATTCGAAGTGGAGACTGGAAGCTGGTTGTGAGCCGCGGCGGGGACGACCCCGACGAACCGGCTGCGAAGAAGAAGGACGAGGCGGCGATCCAGTTGTTCAATTTGAAGGACGACCCGTATGAAAAGACGAATCTTGCTGTGAGCCAGGCGGAGCGCGTGAAGGAACTTCAGTCGAGGCTCCAAACCTATGCGAAACAAGCGGTGGAGCCCAAGGTGAAGCCCAAGCCGAAGGACTTCGTCACACCCAAAGTATGGGGCGAGAAGGACTGAGGGATTCACGTCACAGCACGCTGCTGGCGCGGCCGTTCTTCAGATTCCAAATCGCGGCAATCAGCGCGTCGATCTCTTCGCACGTGTTGTAAAACGCCAGCGAGGGCCGCACGGTGCTTTCCACGCCGAAGCGTCGAAGGATCGGTTGGGCACAATGGTGCCCCGAGCGAACCGCGATCCCTTCATGGCTCAGCGCCGCGCCGACATCTTCGGTGCGGAATCCATCCAGTACGAACGACAGCACGCTGGCTTTGTCCGCGGCCGTGCCGATGAGGTGCAGGCCGGGGATACGCTGGAGCGCCTCGGTGCCGTACACGAGCAGCTCGTGCTCGTAGCGGCTGATATTCGACATGCCGATGCGGTCGAGATAGTCGATCGCCGCACCGAGGCCGACCGCGTCCGCGATGTTGCCGGTCCCCGCTTCGAACCGCAGCGGCGGCCCATGGTACGTCGTTTTCTCGAAGGTCACGTCGGAGATCATGTTCCCGCCGCCTTCCCAGGGCGGCATCGCGTCGAGCACGTCCTTCTTGCCGTACACCACTCCGATGCCGCTGGGTGCGAACACTTTGTGCCCGGAGAAGACGTAGAAGTCGCAGTCAAAGGCTTGCACGTTCACACCGAGATGCGAGACGGCCTGGGCGCCGTCCACCAGCACCTTCGCGCCATGCCGATGGGCGATCTCGACCATTTGCGGAACGGGCGTCACGGTGCCGAGGGCATTGGACACGTGAGCCAGAGACACAAGCCGCGTCTTCGGCCCGAGCAACTTCTCGTACTCTTCGAGAATCACTTGGCCGTGATCGTCCACCGGAGCAACACGAAGTCCACTCCTGACTGACTTGACACAGTGATCCCCTGCAGCCGGGAATCGCGGTGCCAGACGTTGACTTAGCTTTTGAACATAATTACATTACTAACATCACAAACATGATGAACTAACAGTCAAGCTCGAATTGCTCGCTGAGAATTGGAGCCCGCAATGGCCGCCGCAATCGAGACGATCGTCGAGTTCGTGTCGCCCGAGGAGTCCCAAGTGGATGGCCTGATCGCGCGGCTCACTCTCGCGGCCTACGATGTGGCACTACGACTAGGTGTGCGCGGCCGGTTCACCGACTTGCAGAGCGCCCTGTGGCGCGAACTCGGCGATGTGGTCCGCGACTCTGTGGTTCAGCCGAAGATTCGATTCTCCCGCCGCGACGTCTGATCGAGGTCCTCGCATTCCTCCCCGCGCCGCAACTGTGCGTTCGCGTCCGACGATTGCTCTCAGCGTGAAGCCTCCAACCGTTTGCGGGCGTCGGCTTCCGACTGGCGTGCGGCGTCCAGCGCCAGCTGCGCGTCCTCGGCGCGCTTCTTCGCGTTGCCCGCCTTCGCCGACTCCTGCCGCAGCCGATCAGTCTTCGATTGAATCGCCTGGGCCGCTTTCTGAGCAACGTCGGTTTTTTGCTTCGCCTCGTCCGCTTCCTGCTTCGCCGCGTCGCCGCCGTTGTCCTTGAAGCGCTTGGCCGCGTCGTCGGCCTTCTTCTTCAGTTCGTCGGCAACCTTCCTCGCGTCGTTGAGCAACTTGGTCGAATCGTCCAGTTCCTTCTTGAGTTGCACCGCTTTCGGGGCCAGTTCCGCGGCGTCCTTCTCGGCGGTCGCGAGCGCCTCCGCCGCGCTCGCGACCGCGGCTTTCGCGATCTCCAGTGCGGCCTTCGCTCGCCCGCGCTCTTGCGCCGGGTCCGGCACGACGCGGACTCCGGGCGCGACCTTCTGGAATGCAGCGATCCCGGCCGCGGTCACCGGCGTGTCGGCCACGAACAATTGCGCGAGCTTTGGCAGCGCCTTCAGTTGCGCGATGCCCGCGTCGGTCAGCTTCGTGCCGAACAGGTTCAGGTATTCGAGTTCCTTCAGCCCGGTGAAGGGCTTCAACCCGGCGTCGGTCGTCGCGGTCTTCTCCAGGTACAGCCGCTTCAGGCCGGCGAGCTTGCCGACGTGAACCAGGCCCGCGTCCGTGACGGCCGTTTCCTTCAGCCTCAGAACGGCGACCGCCTTCAGCGACAACAGGTATTGCAGGTGGTCGTCCGTGATCACGGCGCCGGTGTGGTGGAAGTCCACCTCCAGCGCACCATCACCGGCCTTGCGCACGATCCCGCCGAGTTCCTCGATCCGTGCGAGCGCCTCGCCCTCGGTCGAGACGGCCTTGTACGGTGGCGGAACCTTCGGCGGGTCGGCCGCAAGCGCCGGCGCACTGAACAAAGCGAACAGGATCAGCGCCGGGGTGTAACGGGTCACTTCAGAATCTCCGTGATCGGCTTGGCGGACTTGTCCACGAGCAGCATCGGACGGTTGCCCGCGGCGGTGAACTCCTGATAGATGTCGATGCCCAGCGCGAGGCAGAGCGTGGCGATGTAGTCCGGGGCGCTGATCGGCCGATCGGTCACGGTGCCGCCCGCGTTCTTGCCGGTCTCGCTCGTCTTGCCGACCACCTGCCCGGTCCTCAGTGCGCCGCCGGCCCACGCGGTGCTCCACGCATTGCAGTGGTGCCCGCCGCCGTCGCCGGGGCTGCGGCCGAACTCGCCCATCCACACGACCAGCGTGTCGTCGAGCATGCCGCGTTGTTTGAGGTCGCGGATCAGTGCCGACATGCCCGCGTCCATCCACGGCGCGCGGGCCGCGATGCGCTTGGCCGCGCCCTCGTGGTCGTCCCACCCGCGGTGGAACACCTCGACGAACGACACGCCCGCCTCGACCAGCCGACGCGCCATCAGGCATGATTGCCCGAACTTGTGTTCCCCGTATTCCTCGCGTGTCTTCTTCGGCTCCTGATCGAGGTCGAAGGCCTTCGCGCGTTTCGAGCGCATGAGGCGCACGGCCCGGTCGAACGCGGCCTGCTTCGCGCCCACGGCGGGGAGTGGGTACTCGCTTGCGAATTGTGCTTCGCCAGCCCCGAGCAGTTCGAGCCGGTCGGCCAAGTCGGTGCCCGATTCCTTCAGGTTCTCCAGACCCTTGTACGGGTCGTGAACCGCGAGCGGAGCGTGCTGTGGCCCGAGGTACGCGGGCACCGAGCGGTAGAACCGGCCGCCGTTCACCTTGTCCGAACCCGCGTCGATGGTGACGAACGCGGGCAGGTCGTCGTTCGGAAGACCGAGTTGCGACGACGCGATGCACCCGACCGCCGGGTGCTCGAACGCGCTGGCCCGCTTGTACCCGGTGTGCAGATAATACTTCGCGTCGTAGTGGTCGTTGATCTCCGTCTTCATCGAGCGCAGCAGCACCATGTCGTCCATGCACTGCGCAAGTTGCGGCAGTTGCTCGACGATGTGGATGCCGGGCACGGTCGTCTTCGCGGCCCTGAACTCGCCGTTCGGCTTGGGGTCGAACGTGTGCTGTTGCGACGGCCCGCCGTCCATCCACAGCAGAATGCACGACTTGCCGCGCGGCTTCTTGAGCGCGGGCGCGGCCGCGGCGAGCGACTCGAACCACGGCACGGACACGCCGGAGAGCAACCCGGCCGTGGTCAGTTTCAGCAGATCGCGCCGGTGAAGCAGCGGTTGAGACACAGGGTTCTCCCGGACGGTGGTTCGGACGGTTAGCGGACCAGCAGGTATTCGGTGCGGTTGACCAGCATCCACAGCACGCCGTTGTAGACCTTCGCCGGGTCGGGCGCCTTCTTCAGGTAACTGTCGGCGGCGGCCTTCTCAGTTGCCGTCGGGCGGCGCGACAGGGTCGAGAGGTACAACCACTCGACCACCGCGTCCGCGTCCGGCGCGGGCTTGGATTTCAGTTTGGCGTCGAGAGCCTTGCTCCCGGCGAGCAACCGCGGGTGGTTGATCATCGACAGCATCTGCGGGATGCCGTGGGTGAAGTCGGTCGCGTCGTCCTCGTTCGTGCCGAACCGGCGGAGGAACTCCAGGTACGGTTCGGCGATCGGAGCGCTCTCGCCGTTGGCATTGCCGTCCTTCGGGTCGATCGCGCGCAGGTCGAGCTTCGGGTCGCCGTAGGCGAGCTTCAGCGAGTCGAAGAGGACGTCGGCGGTCATCACGCGCAGCGGCATCCGGCCGAAGTTCGCCGTGAGCGCCGAAACGGTCTGCTCGTCGGTCCCCGGGGCGACGCGACTGGTGCGCTGATACGCCTCCGAGTTGCACACGCACCGGATGAGGTGCTTCACGTCGAAGCCCGAGTCCGCGAACTCGTTCGCGAGGAACTTCAGCAGGCCGGGGTGCGTCGGCGGGTTCAGCTCGCGGAAGTCGTCCACCGGGTTCACGATCCCGCGCGAAAAGAAGTAGAACCACAACCGGTTGGCGAACGCGCGGGCGAAGTACGGGTTGTCCTTCGCGGTGAGCCATTCCGCGAGCGCCGGGCGCAGCGTGTCACCCTTCATGCTCGGACTCTTCCCGCCGAGGAACGCCGCCGGCACGCTGTTCCCCGCGTTCAAGAACGCGGACTTCGGGATCGTGACCTCCGATTTGCCCCCGCGGCTCTCGCTCACCTTGTTGAAATCGCCGGTTGTCTTCGCGAAGAACGCGGCAAGCGCCCAATGTTCCTTCTGCGACCACGCGCGGAACGGGTCGTCGTGGCACTCGGCGCACTGGAGTTGCACACCCATGAAGAGCGCCGCGGTGGCACGAGCCGACCCGGCCGGGGTCGCCTTCCCTCCTTCACCGGAGAGCGCGAAGAAGATCACCTGCGGCTTCGACTTGATGTCCCCTTCGACGGTGAGCACGTCGCGCGCGATCGCATCCCACGGATCGCCGGCGGTGAAGCGCGTTCCCAACCATTTGCCGAGGTTCTGCGCCTCGGCGTGCGGTTGTTTGCCACCGTTGGCGTCGGAAGGGAGTTCCGGCGGGCAGATCCAGTCGCGCCACGTCCGGCCGAACTGCTCGCCGTACTGCGGCGTCGTCAGCAGCGTGTCGATGAGCTTCGCCCGCTTGTCGGTGTCTTTCGAGTCGAGGAACGCGGCGGCTTGCTCGGCGGTCGGCACGCGGCCGGTCAGGTCGAGGGACACGCGGCGGAGGAACTCGGCGTCGTCGCTTCGACCCGCGGGCTTCAGCTTCGCGGCGGAGAGCGCATTGTCGAGGTGTGCGTCGATCGTTGCGGCGACTACCTTCGGGTCGTGCTTCTGGCCCGCGGTCAACAGCGGGTCGGCATCCTTCTGCCGCTGCGCGACGGTCGGCATCCCCGCGGCGATCCAGCCCTTGATGGCCGCCTTCTCGGCCGCGGTCAACTTCTTCTCGTTCGGCGGCATCTCGTCGGATTCGATCCGCTTCCACATCTGGCTGGCGCCCGCGTCGCGGGAATTCACCGCGGGGCCGGACTCGCCCCCTTTGAGCATCGCGGGAACGGTTCGGAGATCCAGACCGCCCTTCTGTCGCAACCCGCCGTGGCACCCGAGGCACTGCCTGGTCAGCACCGGCAGCACGTCGCGCTCCAGGAGCGGGTCGTCCGCGCGAGCGGCGGGCGCCGGCAAAAGGGCGAGCGCGAGGACGATTACGATGCGCGGGGTCGAGGGCATGGAAGGACTCGGCTGTGCGGGATGGCGGTGTGCGGCAGACCGGCGGGCGGGTTCTCGGGCGGCGTTACGCCAACACTTCCGAGAGCGGGCTGGCGCTCTCCTTGAACGACTTCACGGGGCAGCCGAGTTGCTGGAGGATCGTCAGGTACAAGTCCGACATCGGCTTCTTTTCCGAGTCGTACTTGACGTGCTGCCCGTGCTTGAAGCCGAGCTTTCGCCCGCCCGCGAGGAGCGTCGGGAAGCTCTTGCCGGAGTGGCTGGAAATCTGCGCCCCGCCGAACAGGATGACGGTGTGGTCGAGCAGGTTGCCGTCGGCGGCGCGGACGCCCTTCAGCTTGGTCATGAGTCGCGCCAGGCACTCGACCAGCATCAGGTCGCGGGCGAAGATCACCTTCGCCTCGGGCGAGTCCGCCGCGCCCTGTGCCTTGTGGTGGACGTCGTGCGCGCCGCGCACCGGCGCGCCGGCCTTCTGCGCCCAGTCCTTGTACTCGTCGTAGTTCGGCCCGCCCTCGCCCCCCAGGCTGTGCGTCACCACGCGGGTCATGTCCGTCTGGAACGCGAGGGCGATCAGGTCCATCATCAGTTCGATGTGTTCGCGCATCCCGTTCTTGCCCTGCGGGACGAGTTTCACCGCCTCCTCGTCGAATTTCGGCCGCCCGCGATCGAGGATGAGTTCGCTGTCGTCCAGGCGCTTCTCGACCTCTCGAATCGATTCGAGGTACTGGTCGAGCCGCTTCTTGTCGTCGGCGCCGAGGTGCTTCTGGAAGTCCTTGACGCCCGCGCCGGCGGTGCCGAGTACGCTCTTGTTGAGCGCGAGGCGGGCGTGCGCCTCCTTCAGTTGGTCCTTGTCCGCCGGCGGGAACAGGCGCTCGAACACGGTGCGGTAGTTCGCGGTCGCGGCCACGTCCACGCCCAACGCGTTGCGCGAAAGGGTCGCGGTGCCGACGCCGTCGGCGAACGACAGCGTCAGCGACGGCACCCAGGTCGGGCCGAGGTGCTTCGCAGCCACCTGGTCCATCGACACGGTGTTGGTGATGGTGCCGGGGTTGATGTTGATGTTGTGGCCGGTCAGCCAGTTGTACGGGTGGACGTGACCGCTGATCCGCCCCGTGATGTGCAGCAGATTCGTCAGCACCGTGAACTCGTCGCGCATCGTCTCCAGCGGCTTGTGGGCCGCGGAGATGGTGTAGTCCTTCCCGGTGTCGGTCGGGAACCACGTCGCTCGGCCGATCGCGCCGGGAACATAGAAGCACGCGAGCCGCCGCGGTTCCTTCGCGCCGCTCTCGGCGGCGCGCGTCTGCCCGCCCATGATTTCGAGGTACGGCAGCGCCAGCGCCGCGCCGAACCCGCGGAGCAGCGTGCGGCGTGTGATCCAGTGCGTCTTCGGGTTCATTTCGGGTTCCCGGCGGGAGGTTTCGGTTCTTGCGGAAGCGGGTGTGATTCGAGGAACGCCCGCGACCGCGCAACGGCTTTCAGGAGGTCGCGGAGAGGGTAGCCTTTCTCCCGGTACTCGTCCATGATCGCGGCGATTTCGGCCCGGTCATCGATCCCGGGCACGCGGCCGGTGCCGTACACGAAGAAGTTCTTCATTAGACCGCGCGTCAGGTCGTCGCGATAGTTCTTTGCGACCAGTTGCTTGAACTCGCCGAACGTCTTGAACGCCTCGCCGCGCGGGAGGTGTCCAGTCGCGTCCACCGGGCGGGTCTTGCCCGCGCCCGCCCACGCGATGCGGCCGTCCAGTTCGCCGCGCTGGTAGAACTCGTGTTCCACGTCGCGCCATCGCCCGCTGATGTCGAAGTTCTGAAATGCGAACCCGACCGGGTCGATGTTCTTGTGGCACACCGAACACCGCCCGTCGCTCTGGTGCTGCTTGAGCAGGTCGCGGAAGGGCTTCCCCTTGTTCTTGCCGTCCGACGGGTTCAGTTCCGGCACTTCCAGCGGCGGCGGGGGCGGCGGGATGTCGAGGACGTGCCGGAGCGCCCACGCGCCGCGGTAGATCACCCAGTTCTCGCCCATCCAGCACAGCATCGACTGGATGCCGGCGTGGCCGAGGATGCCGCCGCCGCGCGGGTCGTCGGCGCGGAGCTTCACCTTGCGCAGTTCGCCGCCGGCGAGCGGCTCGTACCCGTAGTGCAGCGCGAGCGCGTCGTTCATCATCGTCCAGTCGCTGGCGACCAGTTCGCTCGCGGGGCGGTTGTCGGCAACGAGTCGCGCGAAGTAGGCGAGCGTCTCGTCCCGCATCGACACCTTCAGGTAGCGCGCGAACCGGAAGGCCTGCTTGTTGATGTGAACCTGCGCGATGGTGATCGGCTGTTCCAGTTCGAGCCACTGGGTGACGAAGGGCCGCGTGAACGCCCGGCTCCGCGGGTCCGCGAGCAACCGGTCCACCTGCGCGTCGAGCACCTTCGGGTCGCGGAGCTTGCCCGCGGTCGCGAGCGCGCGGAGTTCCACGTCCGGCGGTTCTCCCCAGAACATGAAGCTCAGCCGCCCGGCGATGGCGTGCTGCGCGGTTCCGGGATCCGGGTGCGCGGGCGAACCGTGGTAGCGGAACGGCGCGCTCATCAGCACCGCCTGGAACGCGGCCCGCAGCGCGGCGTCGATCGAGCCGCCGTCGGCCCGCACCTTCTCGTAGAGCTTCAGGAACGGCGCCTGCTCCGCGTCGACGACGGGTCTGCGCCATGCTCGATCCATCCAGAGCGCCAGCAGACGCTTCGCGGAGGCCGCGTCGTCCTTGATCTCACCAATATTTGCATTCCAATCCTTCGGCGGCCAAGTCGTCACCGCGAACGGCTCGATGTCGACTCTGTGCAGCACCAGGTGCGGCGCCGGCTGCTTTTCGGGCGGGAGCGCCTTGCGGTCGAACTGCGGGCGGAACGGCCCGGTGCCGCCGGGCGCCGGGTTCTTGTCGTTCGGGCTGGTCTTGTCCTCGTTCTCGAAACCAGCGACCGCGTACGGGATTTCGACCTTGTTCGACAGCGCGACCGTGACGCCCTTCGACTGCACGACGAGGTCGCCGAGTTGCACCTCGTAGACGAGTTTCTGCGGCTTGTCCGCGGTGCCGCTGATCTCGCGGAAGTCGAGGTCCTGCCCGCCGATCCGCACCCACAGCCGCGGGTTCGGAATGCCCTCCATCGGCTTCATCGCGGAGACGATGAGCGTGAGCCGCAACACGCCTTCCTTGCTCGCGGGCGCGGGCACGCTGACGCTCCACTCCTCGCGCTCGCCGACCGCGCGCGGATCGATGAGCAGACCGAGACCCGGCCGCGCGACGCCGCGGAGTTCCTTGCCGGTCGCGCCGTCGGCCTTCCACGCCTCGAATGCCTTCTTCACGTCCATCACTTCCGCGAAATTCATCGCGAAGCGTTGGCCGATCGGCGCGTCGAGGAAGTACAACCCGTCAACTGCGCGGCGGGTGACGATCAACCACTGCGCAACCGCGTCGGACGCTTCCGGCAGGCCGTCGGCACCGGTGTCGAACCCGGCGACGGTGCCGTCGCCCGGGAGGCCCGTCGCGAAATCGACCTGCAAGCCGGTCACATCGCGGAGCGCGGATGAAAGTTCGCGCCGGTTCAACCGGCGCGTGCCGCCGGTGCCGAGTGCGCGCTGCTTGTCCGCGATCCACGTCAGCACGGCTTTCTTGCCCGCGTCCGCCGGTTGCGCGCGTTCCTTTGGCGGCATCTCGCCGGCCGCGACCTTCTGGTGAACCGTCGCCCACAGGTTGCGGTTGCCCGCGTTGACGGCGTCCAATTGATCGAGGCGCACCTCGCCTTCCTGTTTCTTCTCGCTGTGGCACGCGACGCAGTGTTTCTTGAGGAACGGCGCCGCGACCGTGGCGAAGTCGTCGGCACCGCGCGCACGGGCGGCGAACAGCAGGAAGAACGCGCTGGCGAGAAGGGCTTTCACTTGATGTCCCACACTTTTACGATCGTTCCGCAGGCCGCCACGACTCGCTTCCCGGCGCGGTCGAAGCCGACCGACGACACGCTGTCTTTCGCCTTGAACACCACCAACTCGGCGCCGGTCGCGGCGTCCCAGACGCGCACAGTCTTGTCGTCGCCGCCGGAGACGATCCGCTTCCCGTCGGCGCTGAAGGCGACCGACGTCACGTCCTCGGTGTGCCCCTTCAGCGTCAGCAATTCCTTCCCGGTCTTCGCATCCCACACGCGAGCGGTGTTGTCCTGACTGCCCGAGAGGATGCGCTTGCCGTCCGGGCTGAAACTCACTGATGTCACGGTCGCGTCGTGGCCGGTGCAGACGAGCAGTTCGTCGCCGGTCTCCGCGTCCCACATGGTCACAACCTTGTCGCCGTCGCCGGTAACGATCGTCTTGCCGTCCGGGCTGAAGCTGACACAGTTGATGTCGTACTCGTTGTTCGCGTCGAGCGTCTTCAGCAACATGCCGGTCGCCGCGTCCCAGACCTTGAGCGTGTCGTCGCCACTGCCGGTCGCGATCCGCTTCCCGTCCGCACTGAAGCACACCGACGTGATGTTCTCCTTGTGTCCCTTCAGCGTCAACAGTTCCCTGCCGGTGTGCGCGTCGAAGACCTTCGTGACTCTCTCCCACGTCCCCGCGACGATCCGCGTCCCGTCCGGACTGAAAGCGACCGCGGTCGCGCCTTTCCCTTCGGCGCGGATCAGGCGGAGTTCCTTGCCGGTCGCTGCGTCCCAGATGCGCAGCGTGTCGTCGCCACTGCCGGAGGCGATCGTCTTACCCTCGGGAGAGAAGCACACCGACGAAACCCGCATCTCGTGCCCGCGCAGCGTGAGTGCCTCTCCGCCCGCGAAGCCGCAACCGACCAGCACCAGGAGTATGGCACTCACGAGAACAGTTCCTTGATCGGCGTGCCCTTCGTGGCGCGATCGATGACGCGGGCCGGCACGCTCACGTCCGCCCGCATCCGCCCGATGTCGAACAAGGTGTGAAGGATGGTCGCGTGCAGGTCGGCGATGGTGACCGCTTCCGTCGCGGGTTCCGCGCCGCGCCGGTCGGACTGACCGACCACCTGACCGTGTTTCAACCCGCCGCCGGCGAATACGAGCGGGCAGAGCTTCGCGTGGTGATGGCGGCCGAGGTTCTTGTCCAGCCCCGAGCGGCCGAACTCGCCGGTGATCACGAGCAGGATCTTGTCTTCGAGGCCGCGCTGTTTGACGTCTTCGAGGAACGCGCAGACCGCGTGGTCGAGCGGCGGGGCGAACACGCTCATCCCTTCCGGCATGTTCGGGATGCCCTTGCGTGCGTGGAAGTCCCAGTTCGCGTTCACCACCGTGACGAACCCCGCGCCGGCTTCGCACAGTCGCCGCGCGAGGAGCAACTGCCGGCCGAGCGAGAACCCGACCGACGGCCCCTTGCGGATGAACTTCGAGTTGTCGTCGCAGTTCCAGTTCGGGAAGTGCTCGGTGTCGTAGGCCTTGATCATCGCGGGCTTCTCGCGCGACAGGTCGAGCGCCTCGCGCACCTTCCCGCTCCGCAGCACCTCGGCCGCCTGGAGCGTGAACTCGTCGAGTCGCCCCATCGCGCCCGCGGCATCGGCCTTGCGGTCGAGCCGGTCGAGTTGCTTGAGGAGCGCGAGCCGGTCGTTCACGTCGGTGGACGTGAGCCGCGGGTTCAGCAGATCGAGGAACGGGTTCGGCTCTTCGCCCTTCTTCTTCTTCTTGCCCTCCTCGACCGGACCGTCCGAGAGCGGCGCGAGCAGTTCAAACGGCGAATACGCATTCCCCAGGCCCGCCGGCTGGCACCCTTCCACCACCGACTCGAACGACCCGTTGAACCCGGCGCGGCCGGCCTTGTTGCGCGTGGTCGGCGGGATCAGGGCGTGGCGCGGCAGACCGGTGTTGGGGTTCATCGCCCCCGCCGCGCGGGCGTACACCGCGCCCAGCCCCGGTTCGGTGATCGGCCGGCCGTCCTGCACCGTCAGGTCGGCGGTGAGCAGTTGCTTGTGCGCGCCGTTGTGTTCCGGGTGCTTCGTCTTGAACGACCGCACCACGGTGAGCCGGTCGGCCATCTTGGCGAGTTTGGGCAGGTACGCGGAGAACCGCACGCCGGTGATCGCGGTCGGGACGTGGCCGTTGATGCTGGTCGAGCCGTCGGGGCCGTCGGGCTTGGGGTCGAACGTCTCGTACTGGCTCGGCCCGCCCGCGAGGAACAGGAACACGACCGACTTGTCGCGGACGAACGAGCCGCCGGCAGCAATTGGGTCCGAGGCGCGCAGGTTGCCTCCGAGACCAAGTCCGCCGAGGCCGCTCATGCCAAAAAGCCCGGCGCGGAGGAAATCGCGCCGCGAACTTCCGTCGCAAAGTCGGGATCGCGCGCCAGTGATCACATCAAACGTCGCGGATGGTCCTCAATTTACTGTCCCGAACCCCGCCAACCGATTCGCGCAGACACGGCAGGCGCAATCACCGCCCGGCGCCCGCGACCGGCAGCCGAACCTGGTAAAGTCGGTATTCGCCCGCTCCGGTGATGAACAGCGTCCGCCCGTCCTTTCCGCCGAACGCCAACCCGGAAATGTCGCAAGGACGACGAAGGGCCGAACTTAACTTGCCAAGGAGCAGTCGGAGCCGACTCGATGGGCGTGAAGCGACCGCAAGGCAGGCCGGACCAACCGACCCTCTTCGAGGGCTGGGCGGCCGA
>Ga0169931_10000917_pt1 | contig 48973 bp, 24 predicted proteins | sample Kivu_15m_20L_FD_129675 | JGI IMG/M metagenome (GOLD analysis project Ga0169931, IMG submission 129675) | Freshwater microbial communities from Lake Kivu, Western Province, Rwanda to study Microbial Dark Matter (Phase II) - Kivu_15m_20L... | ecosystem: Environmental > Aquatic > Freshwater > Lake...
GATGATCCTGCTCGATGAAATCCGAGGACGGCTGGCCGAGGTGTTCGCCCTGAAGAACTACAAGATCGATCACGTCGTGCACGGCGCCATCGCCTCGGCCGCCTGCTACGGCGCGGTGCTCGGCGCCACGGTGGAAGAAATCGAGTCGGCGATCGGCATGGTCGTGGCGCACTACATTCCATTCCGGGCGATTCGGGCCGGCAAGCAGTTGTCGGACTCGAAGGGGGCCTCGGCCGCGATCAGTTCCGAGGTCGCCGTGCTTAGCATGCGCCGCGCGATGCGCGGATTCGTGGGCCCGGCAGACATCTTCCGCAATCCGGAGGCGATCTTCTGCCTGTTCGAAAAGCCCAAGGAGAAGAACACCAGTCCATTCGATCTGGCTTTGGGAGCCAGCGGCGACGACTTCGCCGTGATGGGCATGCACTTCAAGCTGGGTCTGTACGAGCACCAGTCGGCCGGCGCGATTCAAGGGCTGATGGATCTGTTAAGCGCGAATCCCGGCCTGCTCGATGATCCTGAAAATCTGAAGAAGATGCGGATCACGATCTACGAGCCGGCGTTCGGCATCATTGGCGATCCGGCCAAGCGCGACCCGCGTACCCGCCAAAGCGCCGATCACTCGATGGTTTACATCATTGCGACTCTCCTGCGGAAGGCCTACCAGCAGAAGACGTCCGGTTGGAAGGAACTGATGCTCGTGCCGGCCGACTACGACGACGATGCGATTGTCGATCCGCTCACCCGGCGGTTGATCGACCTGATTGAGTTCCGACACGGCGGTAAGGAATACGACGATCGCTACCCGGACGGCATTCCCACGACGCTGGAAATCGACCACGTCAAGCTGGGACACGTCTCGAGCGGCCCGGTGATGTACCCCGAGGGGCACGCCCGCAATACGAGCGGCAACTTAAACGGCTTGCTCGAACACAAGTTCCGCACCCTGGCCGGGCTTGGCGTGCGTGACGTCGACGCGCTGTATCGCCGATTTACCAACCTCGTCGAGAAGTCCGCTGACGAGATCGCGAACCTGTACGATTTCCAGATCGTCAATTGCTAAAGCGGCACACCTGTGGTTGTACACCACGCTGCCCCTGCGCATGCGCTGATAACTTCATCCACCCCTGAGATCCCATGCAACTTTTCGGGCTGCTGAATCTGAACAAGCCGGCGGGCATTACGTCGCGCCGACTGGTCGACATGGTCCAGCGACTCGATCGCTCGGTGAAGGTGGGGCATGCCGGCACGCTGGACCCGCTCGCGACCGGAGTGGTTGTCGTCGGTGTGGGGCATGCGACCAGGTTGGTTGAGTACGTGCAAGAAATGCCGAAGCAATATGAGGCGGCGTTTCTGCTCGGCCGATCCAGCACGACCGAGGACATTGAAGGCGCCATCACCGAGTTGCCCGACGCGGTGCCACCCTCGCGCGAGGCCCTGGAAGAGGCTGCCCGCAGCCTCAGTGGCGAGATCGAGCAGCGCCCACCGGCGTTCTCGGCTTTGAAGGTTGGGGGACGCCGCGCTTATGACCTGGCTCGGGCCGGAGAGACGCCCGACCTGCGAGCGCGGATGGTGAGGGTGGACGAGCTTGCGATCACGCACTATGAGTATCCGGAGCTGCGCGTGAACGTGAAATGCAGCGGCGGGACGTACATCCGTTCGTTGGGACGTGATCTGGCGGAGCTGGTTGGGTCGGCCGGGGTGATGTCGGCCCTGGTGCGGACCGCGGTCGGCGACTTCAAACTGGCCGATTCGCTCGATCCAGAGATTCTCACTCGCTATAACCTTGCCGAGCATCTGCTTGATCCACGGCTGGCCGTGCGAGGCATTATGGAAGAGCTCGCGCTGTCGGCTGAGGATCAGCGGCGCGTCGCGCATGGGCTTTCCATTACCTTGCCGGAGGTCCAGCCAGACCGGGTGGCGGCACTGGACGACGCGGCGCGGCTGGTGGCAGTTCTCGAACGGCGACCGGACGGCACGTTCAAGGCGGCGAAGAATTTCGCATAGTGCTGTGGGAAAGCCCGGAAACACTTCGGCCGAACTCCCGAGTAGCCCCGAATGGCACTAAGTTACGTCATGGGGCCATCGCCGCGGCGAAACCAAAAAAACAGTCGCGCAACCGCCCCCATCAATCCAATGATGGAAAACGTCAGCGCCCAGGCCAACCAGAAGTGACGGAAGTTCGATGATTTGACGTCGCTTCCGATCCAGGGGGCAACGACGGGCACGAACGACCAGGCGGTCATGAACACGGCCGCAACGAACGTTATCCAGAACATCGCTGAGAGGCTGAATTGTCGGCGGCCTTTGCTCATTCCTGCATTGTAGCAGGGGCGTTTGTTTAGCTAGTGCCATTCCCGGGTAGCCCCACCGGGTCGGCCTCGGCATTGCCGGGCGGCCGCGCGTTCGTTTTGCATTCGAGCCGACGCCGCTGCGCGCATTTCAAGAACCCCGCCGGCAGAGCCGGGGGCTACCGGCGGCGAAGTACTGCGACCGATACAGGCGCTCTAATCGGCGCCATCGTTCTGAATACCTGACCAATCGAGCAGCGATTCTCCGCACGCCTCGATTTGCGTGCTAGGCTTCCAATGGACTAATCCCTGCCGAGTCTGGGGCGACCGTCTGCGCGCTTACAAACGTGCACGACCGGGAGCGACCGGACTTCAGTATCACGCCTTCGACAACCCGAGTGAATGGATTCGCCGCGTGGCCGGACCCTGACGGCGGCCGCGCGACGACAGGCCTGCCTGCCCCTGCCAAACAGGTGCTGGCAAGAAAGGAATGATTTCCGCGCCTATGGCCGAAGCAAGGAGCCTCAAACTCGATCTGGCAGCTCTTGCGCTGCTGGCGGTCAGCCTGTTCCTGGGCATGTCCCTGGCGACTTACGATCCGGCTGAATCGTTCAGCGGGCTGGTATATCCCGCGCCTGAAAAGATTGGCAATGCTTGCGGTCGTAGCGGGGCGTTGGCGGCCGACGGCCTGCTGAACGGCCTTGGGGTTGGCGCTTACTATCTCGTGGGTTCACTTGCGCTGTTGGATGCGTGGTTGCTTGCGCGGCGGCCAGTGTCGCAGCCGGGCCTGCGCGCGATCGGCTGGGTGATGTCGCTGGTTGCGCTCTGCACGCTCACGTCACTGGCCACGAACTGGTCGCCTGGGCCCGTGATCGGTCCGGGTGGTTACCTTGGCGCCGCTGGTCGAGGCTTGCTGGAAATGCACTTCGCCAAAGCAGGTGCGTACATCCTGACGATCAGTCTGCTCGTCGGCGGGATGCTGCTCTGCACGGAATATTTGTTGCCGCGGTTGTTGTTCCGCTCGCTGGCCGGACCGGCCGGAGCCTGGCAAAGCGTTCGCACCGCCAGGGCCGTGGCCGCTGCCGAGCGAGCGGCCCAGCGTGGTGTGAAGACGGATGTTGATCAGCCGATTCCCGAGGTCGAACCGGCCATCAAGATTGGCGGCAAGGTGGCGGCAAAGTCGGCCGCGAAGTTGCAGGTCGTCGTAGAGGAAGATGACGAAGAGGAGGAACAGGAAGATGAAGAATCAGTCGCCGTCTCGGAAGAGTCCGACGCCGAGGATGACCAGGAGCAAACGGCGGCAGCCGCGCCGGCCGCCAACGAACCGCGTTTTAAGCGTCCCAAGAAGCAGCGCAGCGAACGCGACGTCGTGATGGAAGAGCTTGACGCGGCCAGTCGCGCGGAGGACGCCAACGAGTATGAGCTGCCGTCTATCGACCTGCTCACCCCGGGCGACGAGGTGAGCTACGAGGAGCACGAGAAGGAAGTTCGCCGGCAAGCCAAGATCCTGGAAAAGACATTCCTCGACTTCGGCTTCCGCGTGAAGGTCGTGGAAATTGAAACCGGTCCGGTTATCGCCCAGTTCGAAGTCGAACTCGAAGCTGGCCTCAGGCTCTCGAAGATCACGAGCCTGGCCGACGATTTGGCAATCGCGCTGCGGGTGCCGAGCGTGCGCATCGTGGCTCCGATTCCGGGCAAGAACACGGTCGGCATCGAAGTACCGAACACCGAGCGGCACCTGGTGCGGATCCGCGAAGTCATCGAAGAATCGAGCGCAGCGGTGGCCAAAATGCGGATCCCGATCTTCCTGGGCAAGGACGTGTCGGGCAAGTCGATGGTCGTGGACATGGCCTCGATGCCGCACTTGCTCATTGCCGGTCGCACCGGTACGGGCAAGAGCGTGTGCTTGAACTCGATCATTGTCTCGATGCTCATGACGCGCAAGCCCGACGAAGTGCGGATGCTGATGATCGATCCGAAGATGGTCGAACTCAGTCCGTACAAGACGCTGCCGCACCTGATGCATCCGGTGGTCACCGACATGCGCAAGGCCGAAGCGATTCTGGCCTGGGCGGTCGAGAAGATGGAAGAGCGATACTCGTTGCTGGCGCGAGCCGGGGTGCGGCACATCGTTTCCTACAACCAGCTCGGTGAAGAAGAGCTGATGGACCGCTTGAAGCCGGAGGACGACGAAGAGCGGAAGCACATTCCGTTGACGCTGCCGTTCATCGTGATTATCGCGGACGAAATGGCGGACCTCATGATGACCGCCGGCAAGGAAGTCGAACAGCACATTATTCGCCTGGCGCAGAAAAGTCGCGCGGTCGGTATTCACCTGGTGCTGGCCACGCAAAAGCCGACCGTCGACGTTATTACGGGCCTCATCAAGTCGAACTTGCCAGCACGCATCGCGTTCCAGGTTGCGAGCCGAACGGACAGCCGCGTCGTGCTCGACGAAATGGGCGCCGACAAACTGCTCGGCAACGGTGACATGCTCTTCCTTTCGCCGGGCACGAGCACCCTGCTGCGCGGTCAGGGTACCTACATCGGTGACGAGGAAATCAACTCGGTTGTCGAGTTCGTCGGCAAGAACGAGCAACAGTTCGTCAAGGAATTGGTCCAGCTCAAGGCCAAGGACGCTGGCGGCAACGAGACTGGCGGCAAGAAACTGCCCAATCGCGACGAGCTCTACGAAGGCGCGATCGACGTCGTGGTGCGCGAGGGACGCGGCAGCGTGTCGCTGCTCCAGCGGGCGCTGGGAATTGGTTATGGTCGCGCGGCGCGACTGGTCGACTACATGGCCGAGGACGGCATCGTCGGCGACTACAACGGCTCGCAGGCGCGAGAAGTGCTGATCACGATCGAGCAATGGCAGGAAATGAGCAGTGGTGGCGGTGGCGCTACTGCGCCGCCTGCTCCAACAGCCCCGCCCAAGAGCGGCCGGGTGCTAACTGTCGCGGCACGTTCGCAGCCGCAAATCGACGACGATGAGGAAGATGAGGACGACGAGGAATACGATTCGGCCGAGTCCGACGAGTATGAAGAGGACGAGTACGAGGACGATGACCAGGCCGAGGAAGATTCGCCCGCTCCCAAGCGTCGCGGCCGGGAAAGTGCCTAAATCGCCTCCCGTGGGCTACTATTTGCCAGGGCGGCCGATTGCTGCTTGAATAGGGGCGCAATCGAGCCCGCACTTATCCTACTTCCTGGAGCGACCACCGTGACGACGCGACGAATCTTCGGAACGATCTGCCTGGCCTGGGTGGCCGCGGCCACTTGCTCGAACGTGCTGGCGGCCGATCCGCCGAAGAAGCCCGCTCGCATGTTGATGATCACGCAGAGCGCCGGCTTCAAGCACGGTTCGGTCACCCGCAAGGAGAACCAGCTTTCGCCGGCCGAACGCGCGATGACCGAGCTGGGCATCGCCAGCGATCTGTTTCGCGTCGACACCACGCAGGATGTGAGCAACCTGACCAAAGACCAACTCGACGGTTACGACATCGTGATGTTCTACACCACGGGCGATCTGCCGTTCAAAGACGAGGTGCGCGACTACCTGTTCAAGGATTGGGCCAAGCAGAAGGGGCATGGCATTCTCGGCGCGCACTCGGCCGCGGACACGTACCACAACTACGAGCCCTACTGGGACATGATCGGCGGTACGTTCAACGGACATCCGTGGAACGCCGGCGACAAGGTGACGATCACCGTGCACGACAAGGACTTTCCGGCCAGCAAGCCCTGGGGCGATGAGTTCGAGATCACCGACGAGATCTACCAGTTCAAGAACTGGCAGCCCGAGAAGGTGCACGTGCTGATGAGCTTGAACATGGAAAAGACGAAGCTCAAGAAGCCGTATCACGTGCCCATCGCGTGGATCAAGAACTTCGGCGACGGCAAGGTGATGCACATGAGCCTGGGGCATCGCGAAGATGTCTGGACCAACCCCAAGTATATGGAATCGCTGCTGGGGGGCATCAAATGGATGCTAGGCTTGGAAGCGGGCGATGCCACGCCGAATCCCGAGGTCTCCAGCCAGCAGGAAGCCAAGGCCAAGGCCGATTTCGAAGCCGCCCAGAAGAAACTTGAGTCCATTGCAGAGTAAGAGTTCATGTCCACAAATGCGCGATCGACGGTAGCTCGAATACTGGCGGTCGCGCTGTTGTCTGCGCTCTCCGGCTGCGGGGCTTCGAGAGCCCAGCCTCAGGTGACCATTCGACCGGAACGGGTGACCGTCGCGCCGCCGCAACAGATCGAGGTCACCGACACCTACTACCTGGAAGGCTACACCGAGGCCGTCGAAAGCGTCGACGTCTACTCGCAGGTCAACGGCTATCTCAGCAAGATCTATTTCAAGGATGGCGCGGTCGTCAAAGAAGGCGACCCGCTGTTCCTGATCGATCCGCGGCCCTATCAGGCGGTGTACGATCAGGCTAAGGCCGAGGTGAACCGCGTCCAGCGAACGCTCGACCGCTTGAACAAGGATCTGGCCCGGGCCGAGACGCTGCTGCCCAAGAAGACGATCACCCAGGAAGAATACGATCGGGTGTTCGCCGAGCACGCCGCGGCGACGGCCGAGATTGCCTCGCGCCAGGCGGCGCTGGAAACGGCGAATCTGAATCTGCATTTCGCCGCGATTCGCTCGCCAATCAGCGGGCGTATCAGCCGGCGCATGGTCACCGTGGGGAACCTGGTAACGGCCAACACCACGCTGCTCACGACCATCGTCTCGATCAAGCCGATCTACGCCTATTTCGACGTCGATGAGCCAACGGTCTTGCGGGTGCAGCAGGCCATTCGCGACGGCAAGATCGCCAGCGCCCGCGTCGCCCAGGTACCCGTCTTTCTGGGACTCGACGTTGATGAAGGATATCCCTACGAGGGAGTGATCGACTTTGTCGACAACGCGATAGACCCCAATACCGGCACACTGAAGATTCGTGGCGTGTTTGCCAACGAGAACGAGGCGCTCTCGCCGGGTCTGCACGCACGCATCAAGTTGCCGATGGGCAAGCCATACACGGCGCTGGCCATTCCCGAGCGGGCAATTGCCACCAATCAAGGTCGAAAGATTGCCTATGTCGTCGACGACAAGAACGTGGTTCACGAACGGGTTCTCACGCTGGGGCCACTCGAAGGTGAGCTGCGCGTCATTAGTGAGGGTCTCGAATCCACGGACCGCGTGATTGTCAACGGCTTGCAGCGTGTGCGCGAGGGGGCGGTTGTCGATCCGCAAGCGGCGGAGCAACAAAGCAAGCTGGCCACTGCTGCCCCCGCGGAGTTGCCCGCGGAAGTAGGGACACCGCAGCGAAAGGACGAGGGGTAAACCGCGGCCACAGGAGCGTCGGCAGCCGTGCCGGTCTCCAGGTTGCTCGAACCTCGCAATCGTATGGCTCGGTTCTTCATCGACCGCCCGATCTTCGCCTGGGTAATCTCGATCGTGATCGTCTTCGGCGGTCTGGCGTCGATCGCCTTTCTGCCGATTGCGCAGTATCCAGAGATCACGCCCCCCACGGTGCAGGTATCTTGCATCTATGCCGGCGCCAGCGCTCGCGTGGTGGCCGACACGGTCGCCGCGCCGATCGAGCAGCAGGTGAACGGCGTCGAGAACATGCTCTACATGTCCTCGCAGTGTACGAACGATGGCGGCTACAACCTGACAGTGACATTCGCCCTCGGTACGAGCCTGGACATGGCCCAGGTGCTCGTGCAGAACCGGGTTTCGCAGGCGATGCCCACGTTGCCAGACGTGGTGAAGGCGACCGGCGTCACGGTGAAAAAGCGCTCGCCCAGCATTCTGCTGGTGGTGAATCTGTATTCGGAGACGAATCCCGAGACGAACCAGCCGTACTACGACCAGCTTTACCTGTCGAACTACGCCACGATTCAGATTCGCGATGAACTGGCGCGGATTCAAGGTGTGGGAGACGTCTCGCTGCTGGGACAGCAAGACTACAGTATGCGGGTGTGGCTCGATCCCAACCGGCTGCAGGCCCGCAACCTGACCGCGGCGGACATCGTCGCCGCGCTACGCGAGCAGAATGTCCAAGTCGCGGCCGGGCAGTTGGGGCAGCCGCCGGCGCCGGCCGGCGTTGACTTTCAGTACACCATGACCACGCTCGGCCGCTTGACCGAGCCGGAACAGTTCGCCGACATCATCATCAAGACGGGCGCTAGTGGTGAAGTAACGCATCTGAAGGACGTCGCTCGAATCGAGCTTGGCGCCCGCAATCAGGACACGCGATGTTATCTGGATGGTCAGCCGAGCGTGGGGCTGGCTACTTTTCAGTTGCCCGGTGCGAATGCGCTGGAAACTGCCGAGAATATTCGGGCCAAGATGGAGGAGTTGTCCAAGGCGTTTCGGCCAGGCCTGAAGTACGCGATCGTGTACGACACGACGCCCTTCATCGAGGAGTCCGTCGCCGAGGTGTTCAAAACCTTGCGCGACGCGGTGATCCTGGTGGCGGTCGTGATCCTGCTGTTCCTGCAAGATTGGCGGAGCGTGATTCTGCCACTGATCGACGTGGGCGTGTCGCTGATCGGCACGTTCGCGATCATGCTCGCGCTGGGATTCACGATCAACAACCTGACGCTGTTCGGCCTGGTGCTGGCAATCGGCATAGTGGTCGACGACGCGATCGTGGTGCTGGAGAACATCGAGCGCTGGTTGGCGAAGGGGCTGCCGGTTCGCGAAGCGACGATCGGCGCTATGCACGAAATTACGCCGGCGATCATCGCGATCACGCTGGTGTTGTGTTCGGTGTTCCTGCCGAGTGCGTTGATTCCCGGCATCTCGGGGCAATTCTATCGCCAGTTCGCCCTGACGATTGCCGCGTCGATGGTCCTCTCGGCCGTCAACGCAATGACGATGACCCCCGCCCGAGCGACGGCGATCTTCAAGAATCGCAAAGTGAGCGCTCACGGCCACCTGGAAGGCCAAGAGGCGCTGCCGCGGTGGGGCGTGGCCTTGATCCTCGGCTGGATCACGGCTGTCGTGTTGTCGCCGATTGTGGGTGCCGCCGGTGTCGACGTGACGAGTTCTACGTGGAGAGCCTGGGCCATCTACCTCGGGTTGATGACGCCGGGATTGATTGCCGGCTGGCTGCTGGCGAAACCGGTCAATCTGGTCCTAGGCCTCGTGTTCAAAGCGTTCAACCGCGTGTTCGACGCTTTCACGAGCCTCTACGGCGCGACCGTGGCCTGGGCTTTGCGGCTCAGTTTCGTGGTGCTCGTCGTCTATGGCGGCCTGTTGTTTCTGACCTATCTCGGCCTCACCCGGGTACCGATCGGATTTATTCCGATCCAGGACAAGGGCTACGTGCTGGCGAACATTCAGCTTCCGGACTCGGCATCGCTCGAACGGACGATGGAGGTTGCCAAGAAGCTGGAGAAGATCGCCCACGAGGTTCCGGGCGTGGCTCACACGGTTTCGATTCCCGGCCAGTCGTTCGTGCTGAACGCAGTGAGTTCGAATTTCGGTTCGATGTTCATTATCCTGGAGCCGTTTCACGACCGGCACGGTGCCGAGTTGAGCGCTGACGGCGTGCTGGCTCAGCTTCGCCGCCGCTGCTACGAAGAGATTCAGGAGGCGCAAGTCGCGATTTTTCCGGCACCGCCGGTCGACGGCTTGGGGAACGCAGGCGGTTTCAAGCTGATGCTCGAAGATCGCGGCGACCTGGGGCTCGATGTTCTGCAAGGGCAGGGAGACCTGGTCGCGGAACGGGCCAATCAGCAACAAGGGCTGGTGGGCGTCATGAACACGTTCCGCGCCGATGCCCCGCAGCTTTACGTCGACATCGATCGTAGCAAAGTCAAGATGATGGGTGTCGAGCTGTCCGATGTGTTCGCGACGCTGCAGTACTACCTGGGTGGATACTACGTCAACGATTTCAATCGGTTTGGTCGGACCTGGCAAGTGAACGTCCAGGCCGAGGCTCAGTATCGGATGACCGCCGCCGGCGTGCGGCAACTTCGTGTGCGCAACAACAAGGGTGAGATGATTCCGCTGGGCACGGTGGCCACGATCGAAGACACGACCGGGCCAGTGTTGCTCACGCGCTACAACATGTATCCGGCCGCGGCGATCCAGGGCGCTTCGCTCCCCACCGTGAGCAGCGGCCAGGTGATCAGCATGATGGAGCAGGTGGCGGCCGAGACGCTGCCCGACAGCATCGTGCCGGAGTGGACCGAGCTCACCTACATGCAGATTCTGGCGGGCAGCACGGCGGTCTTCGCCTTCGTGGGTGCGGTGGTGCTAGTGTTCTTGGTGCTCGCGGCGCAGTATGAGAGTTGGTCGATGCCGCTGGCCGTGATCCTGGTCGTGCCGATGTGCGTGCTCTCGGCCGTGTTGGGCGTGGCCCTGATGCGGATGGACATCAACATCTTTGTTCAGGTCGGGTTCGTCGTGCTCGTGGGGCTGGCGAGCAAGAACGCGATCCTGGTCGTGGAGTTTGCCCGCGAATTGAGACGGGTATCGGGGGTGGGGCCGTTCGAAGCAGCCATCGCTGCGAGTAAGACGCGATTGCGGCCGATTGTGATGACTTCGTTCGCCTTTATTCTGGGCGTGGCTCCGCTGGTCTTCGCGACCGGGGCCGGCGCCGAAATGCGCCGCACCCTGGGAACCGCCGTGTTCAGCGGAATGCTCGGCGTGACGCTGTTCGGGCTGCTGCTCACGCCGGTGTTCTACTACTTGATTGATCGCTGGTTTGGCGCGGCAGCGCAAGAGAAACAACCCGAATCGGAGAGGCCGGCGGCTGTTTAGTTTTGCGAGAGGTCGTCGCCCGACCTGGTCGTCGTTACAATACTGACACGCGGCGGCTTGGAGGCTGCTGCAATCGTTTCATTTGGGAGCATCTAAGATGAAGCAGGTTTTGGCGATCTTGTCGCTGACCGTGTTGCTGGGTTGGACCGGTTGCAGTAAGAACGGTGACCCCGTTGGCGCTGGCATTGGCGATTCTGAAATCTCGGGCGGCACGGGTGGCGAAGGTTCCGGGCCGACCGGCACCGGAGGCGGCGTACCCGGCGAGAACCCCGCTGGCGATGTCCTCGATTCCGGCGGCACAGGTACGGATGCACCCTCATCCTAAGCCAGCTTCGGAAAGTCCGGCGGTCTTGCCGCTTCCGCTTGCGCCGTTCGAGTTGTACTACGACTTTGACGACGAGCCGGAGTATCCCACCACGTTTCCCGTCGAACTCAGGTTCAGCGGTCCGCTGAATCGTGCCTGGTTCGAACGTGCGCTGGCCGATACGGTGGCGCGGCATCCGCTGCTTTCCGCGCGGATTGAGGACGGTGACAGCGGTCCAAGTTGGGTTGCAGGCCCTGACGCTTCACCGCGACTTGATTGGAACGATCATGAGGTGCCGATGCGGCCACCTCAGGGCGATGCCATTGACCTGCGGACCGGGCCAGGGTTGCGTACCTGGGTGCGAGCTTCGGAATCGCGGGCCCGCGTTTTGTTTCAATTCCATCATGCAACCTGTGATGGACTCGCCGCGCTGCAGTGCGTGCAGGAGCTGTTGGCTCGCTACCGGATGCTGGCCGGCGATCGTGACGCCGAGCGACTGCTCCGCCGGGTGGATCCCCAACTGCTTGCCACGCGCGATGTGCTCGCGTCTGACGAGCCGCGAAAAGCATCCGCCTGGTCAGGAATTCGCGACATCTGGTACACATTAAAGGTCTGGAGTTCGATCCTGTGGCTAACGCCCGAGGTGCTCCAACCTCCGAGTGGCGGCAAAGCGGATAAACGCACGCCAGAGTTGCTGGCGTTTCACATCGCGGAATTGGCGGCTGATGAGACGGCAGCGCTGCACAACCTGGCAGCGGTGCATCGCGCTACCGTGAATGACCTCCTGCTCCGCGATCTCCTGCTGGTCTTGCGTCGCTGGAACGATCGGCAGGCCGGCCCGCGCGCCGGCCGATTGCGAATCACGGTGCCGGTCAATGTCCGTACCCGGGGCGATGCCGCGATGCCCGCGGCAAATCGTATTGGTTACGGATTTGTGACGGCGCGCTTGGACGAACGCGATGACCCTGCGGCGGTGCTCGCAAAGGTGCGCGAGGAGACACGGCGGATCAAGGATTGGCATCTGGGGCTGTACTTCCTGGGCGGACTCGCCTTTGCCAGCAAGTTCCCCCGGATGTTCGCCCGCGCGATGCGACGCGAGCGTTCGTTCGCCACGGCGGTGCTGAGCAACGTGGGGCGATTCTCACCGGACAAGACGCTCGCGCCGACGGACAAGTGGCGCTGCGGCGAGCTGACGCTCGAATGGATTGGCGGCGCGCCGCCCCTGCGGAGGCTAACGCGCGCGGCGATCATCGTGATCGAATATGCCGGCCGCGCATCGCTTTGCTTGCGCACCGATCCCCACGCGTTTGACGAGGCCAGCACGCGCGAGCTGCTTACCGAGCTCGTCGAGGAGGTTCAGGAAACGCTTCGCCGCGGCGTGTGACGTGAAACGCGATGGTGAACAACGGCTACGCGTGCACTGCCGCGCCACCGTCGACGGTCAGCGTTTCGCCCTGCACCAGGTCGCTTAGTGGGCTCGACAAGAACAGGACGCAGTTGGCGACATCGTCGGCCGTCAGGTAACGATCGCCCGTCATGCTCCGCGATCCGCGGGCGGCGAAGAGCTGATCAGCATAGGGAATGCGCCGCGTGGAGTCTGTGTCGACGAGGCCTGCCTTGACGATGTTCAGGTTGATTCCCTTGTCGCCGAGCTCCAGGGCAAAGTGCCGGGTGAAGCTTTCCAGGGCGGCCTTCGAACCGCCGACAGCACCGTACATGGGCAGTGCCATGTGCGAGCCGTGGCTCGAGATGGCCACGACCTTCGCCCGGCCGTCGGCCTTCTGCATCAGTCGAAAGCCGGACTGCACGAGATGGATCAGGGCCATCACGTTGGTTTTCATGGTCATCTCGAAGTTCTTTTGCGTGATTGCCAGCATCGGACGGAAACCGCCGGTGGCCGCGTTGCTCACCAGGATGTCGAGCTTGCCGAACTTCTCGCCGATGAACTGCATCATCGACTCGCAGTCGTCCTTCTCGCTGACATCGGCCTTCACGACCGCGACGTTGCGGCCCATTGCCTGAATCACCTCGGCGACTTCCTCGGCTGCGGCCGAGCTGGTGACGTAGTTCAAGACGAGGTCCGCGCCAGCCTCGGCCAGCCGCAAGGCGCACGCCTTGCCGATGCCGCGCGAGCCGCCAGTTACCAGGGCCGTCTTTCCGGTGAGATCGATCATCGCTAGGTTCTCGCTAAGAGAGTCGCAGTTATGTGCGGGAATTGGTCTGTTTGTAAGTTGTGGAACGTGCGTTACGCGGCACGAGCATGTGGTCGTAGGTTGTGTTCAGCCACGGAAGGCCGCGCCGTGGCAATGACGAGCGCGGCGATGTGACCGTCAATCTGCCAGGTCTGCACGCAATGCAGCTCAGCCGCCAGATCCAAGTTCGAGAACCGCGGCGGGCTGCCCGGCACCGCCTCGATGGTTGCCGGTTGAAACCCTTCGCCGCGCTGACAGGCTTTGTAAAGTGCTTCTTTGCGGGCCCAGAGTTTCTCGGCCGCGCCCGCGTCGTCGTGCGCGGCGGAAATCCACTGGCGTTCTGCCGCCGTGAACGTCCAGGCGAGTTGGTGACTGATTGCGCCCCGCGCCACCAGATCGACGCCGACCGAGGTCGTCGCGGCATCTCCAATCGCTACCAGCACTCCCCGATCGGAATGCGCGATCGACAGCGACAGCGGTTGGGCCGTGCCATCGATCAACAGAACCGGACGCTCGCCGTGGCCGGCCATCGCGGAGCGTGACTCGACGACAAGCTGGTTTGCCGCGAGTTCGGGATACGTCAATCGTTGCAGTAGTCGCTTTAAGACGATACGTCCGGCAAGATACGTGTGTTGTCGCTGAAGCGAACGCATCGCCAGATAGGCCGCCAGCTCTGTTTGCGAGAGCCATGTGCGCGCAGTGTCTTCGCCGAGCGAAAGCTCACGAAGCGAGGCATAGCTGGTGCGAACGCTGTTCAACGCCTTATCTTCCCCCAACGCGAATGGTTCGATATCCGTCGACTTGCAACAGGGGTTCGTCCCCTTCGCCAAAGAGCGTGAAGTCGAATCGGCTGTACTTCTCGCCGCGCTCGCGGAAGAACAGGCGAATGACGCAGGCCTCGCCCGTTCGCGGCAGCCTGGCGATCCGCAGCCGCTCGAATTCGTAGGGCACCTCGATCACGCCGCCAAACTGCATGAACAGATAGCCGCCGCAGGCCACGACGCAGGCGTCGAGCACCGAGATCGGCACGGTCCAGCCTTCGCCGCCGCGCGGGCCAGCCAACTCGGCGAGATCGGGCGCCGTGATCTGGCCCCAGCCGCCATCGAACTGATAGGCACAGCCGGTCAGATAACGGAGGCCGCGGCCGTGGTACATCAGGCCATCTTCGGGGTACTGGTGCGGAAACCAGCCGAGCGGCGGACGTCCCGGCGGATCGCAGACAAGCGGCGAACTGTCGACGCCGGCCGGGACGATTCCTTCGACGTGCAAGCGGTTGGCGTCAATCAGGCGGCCCTTGCGATCGCGCTGTTCGGTGAGCAGCCGGCACTTGAGGCCGCCATCGACGGGCGTGACTTCCACGCGCGCTTCCAGCGGGCCGCTGGGGAACGACATGCCATTGGTGATGCGTGCATTGCGAATCTCCATCACCGTGTCGCGGCCGAGCGCACAACGGGCTGCCTCGGCTAGCGACTCCAGGCCGACGACGCCAGGCAGAAACGGTTTCTGCCGCAGCCGATGCTCGCTGAGAAACGGATCCGCCTCGGGATCGAACTTGATGCGGGCGGTGCCCGATGCCACGGACTTGGGTTCCCAGGCGGCGATCAGTGGGCCGTAAGAGGTCGGCTCGCCGGTGGCCGGGGTCGTGGGTTCGGACGCTGTCGATTGCGGGGCAATCTCCATCTCGAAGGGATAGAACTGCCGCTGGAAGAAGCCGTCGGTGATCAGCACTTCGCTCTCGGGTGTACCTGCGCGAAGCTCATCGATCAGATGGTTGACGCCTTCTTCGGGCGAGATGAAATCCATCTTGAACGCGTTCTTGGTGATGCCCACGCCGTCGGCCAGGAGGGCCATGCCCACGGCGTCCCAAGTTTGCCAGTGAAAGCAGACGGTGTGGCATTCGGGCCGCTTGCCGCGATACCAGCCGCACAGCTTGGCCAGGGCGTCGTTTGCCGCGGCATAGTCGCTCAGCCCGTTGCCCCCAAAGCGGCCGCTGAGCGAACCGAAGCCGACGAAGTACTTGATTGGATCGTTGGCGGTGAGTTGCATGAGCGCCAGCGTGCCGTCGACCTTCGGGGCGATGGTGGCCTCGAGCTTGTTGCCCACGCCCGTGCCGAAGCGGAAACTCTTGGCATAGCCCGCGCCATGCACGATGCCGGAGATTGGACCATCGGCGGCACGCACGTTCTTCAGCACGCGATCGACGTCATCCCAATCGGCCACATCGCACTGATGATACGTGGCGGTTAAGCCTGCCGCCGTAAACTTGTCGAGCGATTCCTGGATCTCGCGATCCTTGCGAACGCGATCCCAATCGTCCGTCGGCGAGCGGCCTTCCTGCGTGGCTTTGCGGACGATGTCGGCCTTGATCGCTTTGAGCTGTTCGTCGCTGCAGTTGCGCCAGGGAGGATTCACTTCCGGCGCGGGGCTCTTCCCCAAAAGATGAAGCTTCAAACCGTAGCGCCGGCCGAGCTCGATGGCCGTAGCGGCAGTGATTCCACGAGCGCCACCCGTGACGACCCACACGCCTCCGCGCGGAAGCTCACCCAGCGGGAGTTGCTCGACCGGTTCACGCGAAACTTTAACGACTTGCCTGCGGCCACCGCTCCAGGCAACTTCGACTTCCGGCGCATCGCCAGCGAGTTCGCGGCAGACGGAGTCGGCCAATTGCGTTGCCGGTTCGTCGGCCGGAGCGTCGATTACCTTGACGCGGAAGCGGGTGTGATCGTAGCGGCCGTCTTCGACGAAGATGCTCTTGAGCAAGCCCGTGAACGCGCCACCTTCCGGAGCGGGTACGGGACCGGCAAAGCCAAAGTCGCCGCCGAGAGAAGTGAGGGCAACGATCGTGGCCTGTCCGGCCTCGGGCGTTTTGCTGACGATCTGGTACCAGCGGCGAATGACCCAATAGGGCAGGTAGATCCCGCGCTCGGTGCGCTGCTGAGCACTCGCACGATCACCGATTTGCGTGGCCTGTGGATCGCGAGCAGTGGCGACGATCAGGCAGCGGCTGGGGTTCGCTTCCAGTAGCTGTTCGACTTCCGCACAGGCAGCGGCGTGGTCTGCGAGTTGCGTCAAGCGATCGACGCGCACGCCACGCGACGCCAGCGTTTGTGCCAATGCGTCGGCGCCGACATTGTTTCCCAGCAGGACGACTGCTTGCGGAAGAGGCTTGGCAGCGCCCGCCAGCGGCGCATCGACCATTCGCATCAGCGTGCGATCGGCGATCCGCTTCACCGGCGACTTCGTCGCCGAGCCGACCGGCTTCGCGGGAGAGGCGGCCCTCGTCGCTGTTGGAAGCGGTTGCCCCGGAGCGCCGAGTAAGTCGTTTCGCTTGGCGGTTTCGCGAACGCCGTTCCCGTAGTAGCGCTGGTGATACTCGTAGTCGGTGATCATCAGCTCGGTTTCGGCCGATTTGGAGTACAGCTCACGCAACAGGTGCTGGATGCCAGTCTGCATTGGCATTAGCCGCAGGTTGCTCGCCTTGAGGATCGCTTCGGTGTCCGGCCGAGCCGCCATCCCCACGCCGTCCCAGGGATGGAAGTGGAAACCGACCGCGTGCACCTCGGGCCGCTGCTGGCGATACCAACTCATCAGCTTGCAGAGCATGTCGCTCGCGGCCGAGTAATCGGTCTGCCCATTGCTGCCGAGCCGTCCGCTGATCGAACCGAAGCCGATGAAATGCGTGATGGGATCGCTCTGCGTGAGGCTCATCAGGTGATAGGCGCCGAGAGCCTTCGAACCCACTGTCGCTCGCACCGACTGCGGAGTCTTCTTCTCATAGCGGCACGACTGCTCGATGCCGGCCCCGTGCAGAATGCCGCTGATGGGGCCGTCTTGCCGGCGAACTGCATCGAGCACCTGCGCCAGTGCTTCCCGATTCGACACATCGCAGGCGTGATAGGTGCTTGAGACCCCTGCCGCCGTGAAAGCCCGCAGGTTGCGGTGGATCTCGATGGCTTTCTCGACACGTGCCCAGGCTTCGTTGGGTTTTTGGCCGTTCTTGCGCGCTTCGATGATGACTTGGCCCTTGAGAGCCGCGGTCTGCTTCTCGTCGAGGTCGCGCCAGCTTGGGTCGATCGCGCCCGCGGGCGTCGTGCCGATCAGGTGCAGCTTCAGGCCGAAACGTTTGGCAAGTGTCATGCCGCATTCGGCGGTGATCCCGCGCGCGCCGCCGGTGAGCACCCACACACTACTGGGCTGCACGCCGCTGACTTCTTCAATCTTCGCGGCGACGGGCAGAGCCACTTGCAAGTAACGCTGGCCGCCGACGAACGAGAGCTCGTAGTCGTTCGTGCCGTAGGCCAACTCGCGGCAGATGTTGGCCGCCAGTTCGTCGGGCGATTCGTCGGCCGGCGCATCGATTGCCTTCGCCAGGAAGCCCTTTTGCTCGCGCATGATCTGGTATTCGAGCAGGAGTGACTTCATCAGCCCGGTGCAGAAGCCCGACTCCGGTGCAGCGACGCCACCGGAGAAGCCCAGGTCGCCACCCAAGTTGAGCGCGGCGACGACGGTGCAATCGGTGATCCGCTTGGCATCACCGGCCAGATGCATCTGCTTCTGACAGAGAAAGTACGGCAACATCACGCGCTGTTCGTAGATCTTCGCGAAGTCGGCCGGATTCGAGCGATCGAACGGTGTTTCGTCTCGGAGCGATGTCAAGAACAAGTGCGTGACTGGTTGTTGTTGCCAAAGTGACTCCAGTTCGGCGAGGGCCGCCTCGGTCGAAGTCGACTCGCGAAGACGAACGACCGTCGCGCCGCTGGCCGAGATCCGATTTGCAAGAGCGTCGGCCAGGGCTTTGCTGCCCTGAATTGCCACAATCCCTTTCCAGGTCGGAAAATCGGCCGGCTGCGTTTCCCAAGGCGTGGGCACGATGCGCAGCACGAACCGCATGCTGTCGGGATCGACCGCGGCCGGCTCTTGCAGATCGCTCGAGGTTGGGGATGCTGCTGGTGTCGGAGCCACCCAAGTCGAAGGATCGCCGGCCGGAGTGCTCGGTAGCAAGGCCCCGATATGCACTCGCTGGCGAATGGAACCGCATTCGATGAGCAGATCTCCCCGGGCCGCATCGACGACCGCGGCCAGCTTCAAGGAGCCGCCGCCAGGAACTTCGCCCAACAGCGACAGCAGTTGACCGGCATCCTGCGGCTGTTGCCCGCTATTCAGGTGGCCGCGGAGCCAATTGAACCGAGCGAGCGAAGCTTCGGGCATTGCTTGAGACGAGGCGCCTAGGACGCAGTGATTCGCCGCGATCACGAGATCGGCTGATGGCTGCTCGAGATAGTTGCGTCCATCGTGTTCTGCCGCGGCAAGTCGTCCAGCCGACTGATCGCTGAGACAGGCCGTCCAGCCGCGCGTCGCATGTGTCTGCTGCAAGCCGCGCGAGGCATGTTCGATCGAGCCGCTGCGCTGCAGGATGCCGTCAACGCGGATGGCCATGCTCGAGGCGCTGCCGTTGGTAGCGGCCGTGGTGTCGACAAGCGTGCCCGTCGAGGCGGCGAGCCCGTTGCCATTCAGGCCGACAAGGCTGCCGATGATCCCGGCGAAGGTGACCGTGGCACACGCCCAGCCGTGGTCCGGCTCGCGCACGAGAACCAGCGGCGAGAGCATCTCGGCCAGGGCAGGGGGGAGCGACAGTTCGCCGGCCAGGCCATTTAGCACCTGGGTCTTGCCGGCGGAATTGGTCACGAGCGCGACTTGCGCGGCGCTTGCGGCAAAGTCGGGCAAGACCGCCAGGTTCAGCGCGGCGAGATTGCCGAGCGGCACCTCCACGGCATCGGCCAGACCACGCAACTCTTCGAGTTGAGCCGGGGTGAAATAGCGCTCGGGATTGTTGCGCGCTTCTGCCGGAATGGGCAGTTCGCTCCAATTTCCGTCCGTTAAATCAGCGATTCGCCTCAGGAGGCGTCGAATTTCCGTTTTTTTTTCCGCGCCGTGCTGGAAACCCAGCTCATAAGCGGTGCCACGGACGTGCAGCACGTCAACCTGGGCCGAGCTGCTGGCGGCGATGCCCGCGGCAGCGGCGGTGTCAGCAGTTGGAGCGTCGGCTGCGGGCGCGGAAGTCGTGACCGGCGCGCCGGCCTTGGTCGGCGCTTTGGCGAGGAAGTTCACGATGTGACGCAGCGTCGGGAAGTCGTCGAGCGTCAGGCCGTCAGTCGGAGTGACGTCGAAATATTCCTGCAGCTCGCCGAACATCTGAGCTTTCTTGATGCTGTCGATGCCCAAGTCGGCTTCGAGATCAGCGTCGAGCTCAACCACTTCCGGCGGATACCCGGTCTGTTCGACGACGAAGTTGACGAGGAACGCTTCGAGCTCGGCCGTATCGACGCCGGGCGTGGGTTGCGTCGCCGTCGGAACAATAACTTCTGCTTGCGGTGCAGGAGCAGCGGCAATTGGTGCTGGTGCGGCGACCGGAGCCGGTGCAGGCGCGGGGGCTGCCGGTTGCGGCGCACTTGCCGCGGTTGTGACCGGCGCGCCGGCCTTGGTCGGCGCTTTGGCCAGGAAGTTCACGATGTGCCGCAGCGTCGGAAAGTCATCGAGTGTGAGGCCTTCTGTCGGCGTAACGTCGAAGTACTCTTGCAGCTCGCCGAACATCTGAGCTTTCTTGATGCTGTCGATGCCGAGGTCGGCTTCGAGATCGGCATCGAGCTCCACAACCTCCGGCGGATAGCCGGTCTGCTCGACCACGAAGTTCACCAGGAACTTCTCGAGTTCGGCCATGTCGACGGACGGAGCTGGCTGCGCTGCGGCAGGAGCCGGTGCAGGTGCAGACGGCTTCGCAGCGCTGACCACGGGAGCGGGCGCCGGTGCCGGAGCCGCAACTGGCTGCGGCGCGGGTGCTATCGGGGTGGCCGCGACTGGCGGAGCAACCGTGGCCGGTGGCGCGACGGGTTTCGGGGAAGCTGCGCTGACTTGCGGCGCGGGGCGCGCGGCCGGCGCTGTCTTCGTCGCCGCGGCTCGCATTTTGTCGCGACGCCGGGCGGTCGCGTCGAAGTGGAAAATCTGACCCTGCTTCTGCGGGGCGGCCGCTGCCGCAGGAACTGCAGCCGGCTGTTGACCGCGTTGGCGATCCAGTGCGCCCGAACATTCGAGCATCGCTTGCACGCGGACGACTTGTTCGATGCCCGGTCGCGAGGGATTGTCGCAAGCAATTCCCGCCAGCTCCTGCGGAGGCAGGATCCGGCGGTTGAGCCGGGTGAGTGCCTGTTGCGGGCCAACTTCGACAAACACGGTCGGGGCCTGTGCAGCAAGCTTTCGCACGAGGTCCGCATAGCGGACGGGCGTCGTCAGGTGTGCCACGAGGTTGTGGCCGATTTCGCTCGGCTCGCGCACGATCTCGTTGTTCGCCACGCTATAGGTCGTGACGCGCGGCTGGGTGAACGTCTCGCCGGCGATCGCCCGCTGGAACATCTCTCCGGCAGGACGCATGAGCGGCGTGTGGAACGCACTGGGGACTTGCAGCTTTCGCGTTTCGAACAACGACTGCTGCAGCATCGCCTCGAGCTCGGCCAGTGCCGGCAGCGTTCCGCCGACCACGGTTTGATCCGGCGCGTTGTGATTCGCCACATAGGCCGGACCGCTCAGCCGCGGTGTCAGGCTATCGATCATTTCAGGCGTGGCTGTCGTGGCCAGCATGCCCGTCTGCCCGCCAGGCTGGGCATCAATCGACTCGCAGCGGCGGCGGGTGACGCGGATGGCTTGTTCGAGATTCCAGGCCCCTGCCGCAAACAATGCCGGATACTCGCCATAGCTGTGGCCCGCGACCAGGTCCGGCTCGATGCCGCGTTCACGCAGCGCGGCCAGCATGAGCACGTCGGCCAGGAGCATCGAAATCTGCGTGGTCCAAACGTCTTTGCCCAGGGGCGAAGACTCGTCCCACGCAAGCGTCGGCCAGCTGGGGAAACCGAGCCCGCGCATCGTGATGTCGATTTCGGCCTGCTGCCGGGCAACGGCCGGAACGTCGGCCACAAGCTGCTTCAGCATGCCCGCATACTGCGAACCCTGGCCGGGGAAGAGAAACGCGATCCGGGTGTTCGGATTCGCCTCGCGATAGAAAATGCCCTGCTGTTCGAGCACGGTTTGCGAAGCCGGATTGTCGAGCTGTTTCAGTGCCGTGGCAAGGCGGCTGGTCAGCGTCGAGACGTTGTCCGCTACGATTGCCAGGCGGAAGCGATCGCCGGCAGCAAACTTTCGCTGGCTCGCGGCGGTGAACGCGTTTGGATCGCTTTGCGCACCCGTGGCGAGCGCGCGAAGCATCACGGGATCAGCCGCGCCGAAGCGGCAAATCTGCCACTGCGATGAGGCCGCAACTGCGGGAGCAGCGCTCGCCGGCGCAGCTTGCGGCTGTGGCGGAGCTGCGACCGGAGCTGGAGCCACCGCGATCGCCGGAGCGGGCTGCGGTGCCACGGCCGGTTGTGGTGCGCTGGCGGCGGTCGTGACCGGAGCGCCCGCCTTGGTCGGAGCTTTGGCCAGGAAATTCACGATGTGCCGCAGCGTCGGGAAGTCATCGAGCGTGAGGCCTTCCGTCGGCGTAACGTCGAAGTACTCCTGCAGCTCGCCAAACATCTGGGCCTTCTTGATGCTGTCGATGCCCAGATCGGCTTCGAGATCGGCGTCGAGCTCGACGACTTCCGGCGGATAGCCGGTCTGCTCGACGACGAAGTTCACCAGGAACTTCTCGAGTTCGGCCATGTCCACCGATGCCGCGGGCGCTTCGCTGGTCTGTGCGGATGGCGACGCTGCGGCCACGGGCGTGGCGGCAGCGCCATTCGAATACGTGCCAGCACCATTGAACGCTGCTGGCGCCGGGGCTGGTACAGGAGCAGCGGCCGCCTGCGGAGCACTGGCCGTGGTGGTCACCGGAGCGCCGGCTTTGGTCGGCGCCTTGGCCAGAAAGTTCACGATGTGCCGGAGTGTCGGGAAGTCATCGAGCGTGAGGCCCTCGGTCGGCGTGACGTCGAAGTACTCCTGGAGTTCGCCGAACATCTGAGCCTTCTTGATGCTATCGATGCCCAGGTCGGCTTCCAGATCGGCGTCGAGCTCGACGACTTCCGGCGGATAGCCGGTTTGCTCGACAACAAAGTTCACCAGAAACGCTTCGAGCTCCGCCATGTTCACGGATGAGCTGGCAGGCGCGGCGGCTACGGCCGGTTGAGCTTGCGGGGCCGCGGCGGCGCCGGGCCGCTTCACTTCAACGCGGCTGCCGTATTCGAGCACGGCGTGATAGGCCAGTCCGCGCGAGCACGTGCCGACGGCGGCCAGGCGACGGCCATCGGCCGTGGTGTAGTCGATCGCCGTGCGAGCAGTCGGCGCTGCGAGCAGACCGTCTTGCTGCTTGATCGCCGTGGCGGGCGATTGCATGCCGACGGGTGGCGGCAGCTCGCCGTGGCTGACTTCCAAGATTGCTTTGAGCATCGACACCAGCGAGCTCGCGCCCTGCGTGTTGCCGAGCTGGCCAAGCACCGAGCTGATCATGAGCGGATGCTGGCGCCCGTCGCGACCGTGAACGCTAGCAACCGCGCGAATCTCTTCGGCCGTTGTGGCGGGATCGCTCAGCGCATCGAGCTCCATCACCGCGACGTCGGCGGGCTTTGCGTTCGGACCGAAGGAGCGCTCCATCGCCAGTTCCAGGGCCTTGCCCCAGGAGTTGTGATCGTGAGCGGCGCCCACGCCGTGGAGGATGGCATGAATGCGATCGCCATCGCGCTGGGCGTCCTTGAGCCGCTTGAGGAGCAGCACGACCACGCCTTCGCCCGGCACGCAGCCGGCGGCCGCGGCATCGAGCGGCGAGCGGGGCGAGCCTTGCGCCAAATCGCCGCTGAGGGCCAGACTTTCGTACATCGGCCAGCCCATGCGACGCTGACCGGCAGCACAGATCATCATGTCGCAATCGCGCGCTAGCAACATGTCGACGCTGATCGACAACGCAGCCAGACCGGAGGACTGCCCGGCATCGATGGCGGCGGCGCCACCCATCAGGTTCCAGGTTTTGCCGATGCGCGAGGCCAACGAGCTGGTGCTGAAGCTGCCCGTTTCGTCGATCAGCGCCGGCCAGGCTTTGAGCATCGCTTCGGCATAGTCCTTGCCAGTTTGCTTCGCGTTCTCAACCGTGAACCCACGCTTTGTGAGCAGGGCCTCGATGTGCCGTTCGAGTTCCGGAATTCGCAGCCCCAGTTGCAGCTGGAACGAGAAGTCGCCGCCGAATTCGGTGCCGACGACCACCCCCACGTTCTCGCGATTGAACGGCTTGGCGTCGTAGCCGGCGTCCTTCATCGCCTGATCGCTGGCTTCCAGCAGCATGAACTGCAGCGGATCGGCCTGCTGCACTTGCTTGGGCGGCACCTTGTGACGCTTCCAGTCGTACTCGAAGCCATGAATGAATCCCCCCACGAGACTGTTCGGGTCAGGGGCCGCGCCTTGAGCGGCGCGAATCGCCACGGCCGGGTTCCAGCGATCGGCCGGAATCGGACCCTTGGGATCGACGCCGCCCGAGAGCAGATTCCAGAAGGCCGTCGGATTCTCGGCGCCGGGGAGCACGCAGCCCAATCCGATGACGGCGATGGCTTGTTCATCGGCGGAGAGCAGGTCCTGCGGCGGGCCGGGCATGGCGGCCGCCAATGCGCGGCTCGATTCGAGATACTCATCGACTGCCACGTGCATGTTCAGTCCGCCAATGCCGAACGCATTGCAGCCCGCGCGGCGCGGCTTGCCATCGGCCCGCTTGGGCCAGGGCTGGGCCGCGGTCGGCACATACACCGGCGAGTTGGCCCAGTCGATGTTCGGATTGATTTCCTTGATGTTGATCGCCGGCGGCACGGTTTCGTTGTTGATCGCGAGCACGGCTTTGATCACGCCGGCAATGCCTGCCGTTTCGAGAGTGTGACCGATGTTGGCCTTCACGCTGGTGATCGGAATCTTCTTCTCCGGCGGGAACGCCGCGCCGAGAATTCCCTTAAGCGTGTTGAGTTCGGTCGCGTCGCCCAGCTTCGTGGCCGTCGCGTGCGCTTCGACATAGTCGAGATCGGCCACATCCAGCCCGTCGCGGTAGGCCCGCTCCATCGCCTTGGTCTGGCCTTCTTTGCGCGGAGCCCAGAGGCTCTTGCCCTTGCCATCCGACGAAACGCCCAGCCCGCGTACCACGGCGAAGACCTTGTCGCCATCGTCCAGGGCGCGCTTGAGCGTCTTCATCACTACGGCGACGTAGCCTTCGCCGACAATCAGACCATCGGCATCGGCATCGAACGGGCGGGTACCGGTTGCGCTCATCGCCCGGGCGTTGGAGAACAGCACCAGCGAATCGCTCTTGCAGTCCGAGGCTCCGCCGACGATCGCCATGTCGACGCGGCCCAGTTGCAACTGTCGGGCTCCAAGCAGCATCGCTTGCAGCGACGAGGCGCACGCCGAGTTGATCGCCACGTAGGGACCGTTCAGGCCGAACGCTTTGTTGATCGCGCCCGCGACCAGGCTGGCCGAAACGTCCGGCGTTTCTACCGTCGGATGCGGCAGCGGGGCTCGCACACGCTGGATCAACTCGTCGATCACTGCCTGCTGTTCGTGCGGCGGCAACTGCTGGAAGGCCGGCACCTGACGGAGGAATTCCGCGGCTTCGGCCATGCAGGTGGAGTAGGTGTGATCGCCGGCCAGCGTCGTTCCCTGGGCGTGCCCGACATAAACGCCGGTGTTGCGTAGCGGGACGTTGAAGGGATCCATGCCGGCGTGCCGGAGCGCGGCGGCCGCGACGTCGCACATGATCAAATGCGCGGCATCCACGCTGGCGGCCAGCTTCGGGTCGATCGGCAGACCGTTCAAATCGACGGCCCGGCTGCTGAGCGTCGCGGCGAGCTTGGAATAGGTCTTTCCGCGAACCCCGACCTCCGGGTCGTAGTACATGTCCTCGTCAAAGCGGTCGGCTGGCATTTCGGCCACGGCGTGCCCGCCGCCAACCAGCATCTGCCAGTACTGTTCGAGATTGTCCGCCCCGGGCAGGCGGCATGCCATGCCTACGATGGCCAGCGGAATTTGATGCGGGGAATAGCGGTCGGCCATGATCGGTGATTCGCCAAATAGAGTTCAGTTGGTTGCGGATTCACCTCCCTGCCAGGCGGCGCTTCATCACCGCGACTCGTTCCCTCCCTGGGATAGATTTTCGATTGGCCGCGAATCTGTTCACGCGGACCGGATGTGCCATGCGCGCCTGCGCCACGCGGCATTGCACGAGGTGAGTTTGGTTGGATGGGCCACGGCTCATCGCCGCGGCGCTCAGTGCGTTAGGCCTTCAACGGTTGGGGTGTACGATGTTCGGCCGCCCGAGCAGAGATCACCTGCTGGAGAGCCGACTTAAGTTCGCCGAGCCGCTGCGCGGTTCCTTGCACGACCAGGCGACCGGTGTTGATCGACTCGTCGATCGATAGTTCGCCACTGGCCAGCGAACCAAAGGTAGCGGCGCTCAGGTGGAATCCGGCCGAAACAGGGGTCGGCAGTCCAGGCTCAGCGCTCGTCACGCGACCGCCGGCCACATGCAACTGCCACTGTCCGCCGCCGGCGCCAGTTACTTGCAGGGCCACGGGAGCCGAGTTTCCGTTGGCCGCCGGGGTCGCCAAGAGCGGCTGCAAATGTTCGCCGACATTGCAGGCTGCCGCGGGACGTTCGTGCCGCGGAGCGATAAAGTTTCGTTCGACGGGATAGCGCGAAATGCTCATCAGCACGTCGGCCGTCATCTTGGGCGACGGCAGATGCGGCAGCGCCGCCCGGGTGTTCGTCAGGTCGAACTTCGGATCGTCGCGCCAGTGCGACTGGTAGATCGACATGTATTCGTAGAACAAGGCTTCCAGGGCCTGTAGTTCGGACTCCGAGATTGAAGTTGCCAATTGCTTGGGATAGTGCTTCTGGATCGCTTCGGCCACGACCCGCTGAATCTCGACGACCGGCACCGGATCGCCCGAAGCCAGATGGTAGGTCTTACCATGATGTTCGGGCCGCGTAACGAGCGTCACGATCGCTTCGGAGAGCCAATCGACCGGCACGAGGTTCTTGCCCTCGTCGCCGCGCAGGCCGAGCTTCGAGTAGAACCGGTCGTTCATCTGTTCGACGGGCACGCGGCCGGCCATGGTGTGGGCCAGTTGCAGCGGCAGGTAGAAGCCGTGGAAGCTGGTGACGTAACCGCTCTTCGAGTCGCCCACGACGCTGGCTGGGCGATAGAAAGTGCGCTCGGCCAGAAAGTCGGCCGAGCGGATCAGCTTCTCGGCGGCGAGCTTGCTCTGTTCGTAGACATTGCCAAGCGTCTGGCCGACATCGATGTCGCTCTCAAGGATCTTGCCCTGGCGCAGACCGCAGATATACGCGGTCGACACTTGGTGGAAGTGCCGAATGCCGGTCGTGCGGCATAGCTCCAACAGGTGCTTCGTCCCCTCGACGTTCGTGCGGAACGGCTCGCCGCGCTTGTCCTCGCGAAAGGTCATGCTCGCTGCACAGCTCAAAATGCTATCACAGTGCGAGGCAATCCAGGCACGCTGACCTGCGTCGGGCACGACTTCATCCAGGCACAGGTCGCCTTCGATCACGACGGGACGCGGCAGAGATCGCCCGGCTTCCTGTTCCCAGTAGCCCATGATGCCGTCGAGCGTGGCGGGACCTTTGCCGGGACGAACCATGGCAGCCACGGGGACGTCCGCAGCCAGAAGATCGCGCAATAGATGGCGACCCACAAGTCCGGTCGATCCAGTCAGCAAGATGTACGACATAAGACGGCTGATCCTCACTCGGCGAACGCTAGCAATCAGTACACAAATGCCGCATGTCGACAACCACCGATTATAGGGCCTCGACAAGCGGCGCAAGCCACGATTCTACTTGGGGTCGAAAATAACGTCAACATGGCGGAAATAAACAGGATAAGTCGATTGAGTTGGTCTTTTTGAATGCGCTAAGTGTGGCGTTTCCGTAAACCTTGCGGGAGCCTCAAATTCGCGCCGTCAGATCGACCGCGACGAACTCTTTTTTGGCGTCTTTTGCCACCCGGCTGATGGCGACTCGCGGGTCGTGGTTCCACAGGATCCACCACCCCTCATCGGCCGCTCGGGTGAGCAGTTCCGGCTTGCGGCGGCGAGTATCGAGCGGGTAGGTGTCGTAGGACAGATGCCACATCCGCCGCAAATGAATGGTCGACGGGCAGATGTCCCCGAGGTAGGCGGCGGTCTGCCCGCCGGACTCGAAGTATAAAGCCATGTGGCCTCGTGTATGACCACCAGTGATTTCGCATCGCAGACCTGGAACGATCTCCTGCCCGCACTCGACCACGTGCATCATTCCGGCTTCGTAAAGTGGCAAAATGTCCTTCATCGGATAGGCGGTCTCCAACTCGGGCGAACCGCCCGTCGCGTCTTCCCATTCCAATCGGCCGACAATGTGCCGCGCGCGACGGAAAATGGGGACCGGACGTTGCTGGGCATCGAAACGCGTGGCGCCGCACACATGATCGAAGTGCAAGTGGCTGAAGACGACCGTGTCGATGTCATCCGGTTCGACGCCCAGCGCTGCGAGACTCGCGATCAGCGGTTCGCCATCTTCCATGTGGTAGAACCGCCGGTCGAGCTTGGCGAATTTACCGCCATAGCCCGTATCGATCAGGACCGTATGCTTACCATCCCGGGCGAGCACGCAGTTGTTGGCACATTGGATTCGATTAAGGTCATCCGGCGGGGCGACGTTCTTCCAGATCGTGCGCGGGACGACCCCGAACATCACGCCCCCGTCGAGCCAGAACAGGCCGCCGTTGAGCGAATCGAGTTGCCAGTTCCCAAGGTGCATGCTGAAGCTCGTGAAGGACTCTTGCCTCGCGCGCGGCAATCGCACGCTTGCGACTAGCTAGGGAAGCTGGTCGCGCAGGATCTTTCCGGCAGGGTTCCGCGGTAGCGCTGCCAGCGGCAAGATGCGCTCCGGCCGCTTGTAATAGACGAGGTGCTTTTCGCAGTGCGCTCGGATGAGTTGCACGTCCAGCTCGCCATCAGCCACGACCGCCGCCTTGATGAACTGGCCGCCGCTCTTGCGTGAGCCGGCGTAGACTTTCACCTCGACCACGCCCGGAATTCCAGCGATCACCTCCTCTACTTCCGAGGGAATCACTTTCAGTCCCTCGACATTGATCACCTCGGCCTCGCGACCCAGCAGGTGGATGAACCCGTGCTGGTCGATCCGTGCCAGGTCACCGGTTTCGAACCAGCCGTCCTGGAGCATCGAGGTATCTGGTCCGTCGGCGCCAAGATAGCCAGCCATCATGGAGCTGGAACGAATAAACAATCGGCCCACGTCGGGCGTGGCGCCAACTTTGTCGGGATGCGGCCGAACCTCGGCTTCAACGCCGTGCATCGGAGGACCAACGCAGGTTCCGGCCACCTGGTGATCACCGGCTGGGGCGACCGTAATGCCTCCGGTTTCCGTCGTTCCGTACAAGGGCCGGACGCGAATGCCGGTCTTGGCGGCGAAGCGCTCGGCCGTTCGTTCACCCAGCGGCGAGCCGGCGGAGAGCACGGTTTTCACGGCTCCGCGCAGTTGCTCCGCGCCACCGAACAACAGCACGTCGAGCATCGCTGGCACGGCGGGCAGGATCGTGACTTGCGCCTCGGCCACGCCTTGCAGGACCTTACTGGCGGCAAACGAACGCATGGAGACGATCGAAGCACCGCTGAGCAGCGAGACCATTACGCACATGCCGTACGCATAGGCGTGACACATCGGCGCGATCGCCATGATCGTGTCGTCGGCCGTGACGCCAATCGTTTCGATGTAGTGCCGGGCTTCTTCGGTGGCCGCGAAGCCGGGTCGAACCGCCACCTTCGGCACGCCGGTCGTTCCTGAAGTCGGATGCAGCGGCACCGCCGCGAGTCGGCCATAGGCCTGGCTATAGCCCGGTAGCGCTGGACGAACCTTGGCCGCGCCAAGCTGCAGCCAGTCCCCGGCTGACAGCGCCGCGATCGGCAGGTCTTCCGCCGCGAGATCGGCCAGCGGACATTCATCGCTCAGAATCAGGCTGGCGCCGAACTTCAGCGAAGTGCGTTTGAGTTCCGCCGCCGGCGTGCGCGGATGAACCAACAATGGTGAACCGCCAACTGCGAGCACTGAGACCAGCGCGGTGACGAATTGCGGGCCATTGCTGACCGAGATCACCACCCGATCGGCCGGCTCCAGTCCTAGCGAAGTTAATCGCTCGACGAGCTGCCCGCGGGCGATATGAAAATCATCCGCCTCGACCGTGCGCGCCGCATCCAAATCGACGAACCGGCCCCGATACCGGGCGGCGGCATCCAGAATCGGTTGCGGCGAAAGGTCCATGCTCTAGGCCAACAGCACGGCGCGAGCCGCGTCTTCGATCCGCTCCAGCACGGTCGCAATGTCTTTGTGCGAGTGCGCGGTGGAGAGGAACATCGGCTCGAACTGGTTCGGGTGGAAGTACACGCCCGAGCGCTGCAGTTGATGCTGGAAACGGATGAACTTTTCGAAGTCGCAGTTCTGCCGCACTTCGCGATAGTTCAGCAGGGGGCCGCAATCTTCATGTGTCAGGAACATCGAAAGCATCGGGCCCACGTATTGTACCTGATGCGGAACACCCAACCGAGTAAGAATCTCGTCGATTCCATCGCCCAACTGAGCAGCGATGGCGTCCAGGTGGGTGTAAATTGCTTCCCCGTGGCGGTGCATTTCGTCGAGCGATGCGTCGGCAGCGGCCATCACCATTGTGTTGCCGGAGTAAACGCCGCCGTGGAACAGCTTGCCTTCAACGATCGACTGCATGATCTCCTTGGTGCTGCCCAAGGCCGAGATCGGGAAACCGCCGCCGAGCGCCTTGCTGAGAATTGTGATGTCAGCTTCCACGCCGAACCGCTGTTGCGCGCCGCCGGCCGCGACACGCATGCCCGTGATTACTTCGTCGAAGATCAGCAGGGCTTCGTGATCCTTGGTCATCGCCCGGACGTTGTCCAAAAAGTCGGGTTCCGGGGAGATGACGCCGCCGTTCCCCATCACCGGCTCCATGATCACTGCGGCGACCTGGCCTTGGTGATCCTTCAGACACTGCTCGAGCGCTTCCGGATCGTTCCAGCGGCATACGAGCACGTCATGCGGAGCGCCGTTCATGCCCAGCGTGCCCGGTAGTGCGGGGCCGTAGGGGCCCTCGGGCAGTTGTTCGATCGGTGCGTGGTAGCGATGGAAGATGTTGTCGCTTGAACCGTGGTAGTGACCTTCGAACGCGATGATGTACTTCTTACCGGTGAAGGCGCGCGAAAGTCGCAGCGCCGCGACGATCGCCTCGGTGCCAGTACTGGAGAAACGCAACAGCTCGATGTGTGGGAACAGGCCCTTCACCTTCTCGGCGACGCGCACCGAAACCTCGGCCGGAAAGCCAAGCTGCGTGCCGCTCTCGGTGATCTGACGAACCACGGCGTCGATGATCGCCGGCGGACGATGTCCGAAGATCAGCGGCCCATAGGCCATGTTCAGGTCGATGTACGACTGGCCGTCGACGTCCCAGACGCGTGAACCTTCGCCGCGCGTGGCTACTAGCGGCAAGTGATAGGGGAGCACACGCATCGTGCTGTTATCACCCCCGGCGATGCTGTGGCGGGCGCGCGCCAGCAACCGCTCCGAGCCGGTAGAAACGTTCTCAATCACTTTTCCGTTCGTGAGCTGCGACATGTAGGTGGGTCAACTCTGGGGTAAGAGGCGGAACGCGCCGAATCGTCAAAAGGCGGGATAGTCGTTGCAGTTATGCCAAATATCGCAAGGCCCTTATCTTGACATTCGGCGGGTTCATTATCGTCTCGTGATAAGCGCTGTCAAGCCGCACAGCTTGCATCGCTGAGGTAGCCAGGCGTGACTTTGCGGGCAAGTTTTGGACCGATCGGGACCATTTTTGCTATCACTTGCGCCGCACGCGCAACTTCAGGTTCGCTGATAACAAAGACGACGCTAGCAAGAGCCCGGAAAGACGTACATGGGATCTTATCTCTGCAGGCAAGCTGTATAAGCGAACGTAATTCTATTCGTAGGCAATCGCTGATAGTACGTTAAGTCGCGAGGCCCATAAGCCCGGTCTCCAGGCAGCAAATAGCGCGATGAGTAAGCAGCCGCCGGCGTTGGCGATCAGCAGCCAGGGGTGCAATTCGAAGGGAACCGAACGGCCCAAAACCGGTCCATTGCAGACGTGAATCACGATCGCGGTCGTGATGCCGCCCAGAGTGCCGAGGATGGCGCCCATCAGTCCCAAGAGCAACGACTCGCACAACACCAACCACCGCGTCTGGCCGGGGGTCAGGCCGATGATTCGCAGTAAGCCCAGCTCGCGAGTCTGTTCCAGCACATTGAGCGTCAACGTGTTGGCCACTGCGACGCCTCCCACGATGAATCCCACGGCGAGCAGTCCCCAGAGCGCGAACACGATGCCGTTGATCAGGCCATCGAGCTGCGAGCGCATCTCAACAAACGATTGGACGACGATCCCTTCCTCGGTCACCAACTCCTGCAGTTGATTGGTGAGGCCTGCGACCGAGGCGTCACTCGTTGCGTAAACGATCATGAAGTACGGCGGCCCAAGCGTGATCAGTCCGGCGGCCGCTTGCTGGTTCATGTAAACGCACCGTCCGCCTTGCATGTAATCGTTTACCAGCGCCGCGACGCGCCGTTCGAACACGCGGCCCTGGATCTCCAGTCGCAGCATATCGCCAGGGACGAGCCCAAGCTGGCTGGCCAGGACGTTTCCGATCGCTACCTCGCCCGACGTGAGCCGCGGGCGAAGGTCCGCTTCAGCCGCACCTGACAGCGCCCAAGGTAGCTCGATCTCTGGCCGGAAGTCGCGCACAACGCACAGCGCGGAGGCCCCGTTCACCTTGGCCGAAAGCAAGCGAATCTGAACCACTGATGCTACACCAGCCTGTTGCTGCACCTTAGTTTCGACTTCTGTGCCTGGTTCCCGGATGGTGGTTTCGTCGAGAGCAGCAGGATCCGTCAGGAAGACGTCGCCGGCCAGCGAACGTCGATACCAACTGCGCACATCTTCGACATTGTTGATGATCGCGGTGCCAAGTCCCAATCCCGAAGACAGCGCCACGACGAGCACCCCGATGGTCAGGCCGGTCCGTGTGGAACGCGCGAGAAGCTGATCCGCTCCGAGTTGGCCTTCGACTCCCCAGCCGCGCGCTAGTAGCCGGGCGACAACCAGCATCGGCCGGACCATGGCGGGAACGATTGCCACGAAAGCGACGATCATCAGGATGCCGGCCGGAATTGCCGCGGCCGGCGGCAAATGCTTGCCGACCACCAGCCAAACCAGGACCACCGAAACGGTCCAGCACGCAAGACCGGCCACGACCGCCCACATCGGTAGCCGCTCGGCGCGGCGAACCTCGGCATCGCCCATGGCCTCGGCCGCGCTCATGCGGCGGGCCTGAATCGCGGGCACGATCGCCACCACTCCGGCCAGCAGGGGCCCCAAGACGAGCACTCCCGCTATCGTCGCCAGCGAAACCTCGGGCGCGCGAGCGGTCACACCGAGCAGAGCCGCCATGACTTGCTCCAGCCCCCAGCCCATGAGGATCCCCAGCGGGATGCCGACGACCGCGCCCAGCACGCCGAGCAGCAATCCCTCGACGAGATGCACGGAAAACAACTGCTCGCTGGTGGCACCCAAAACTCGCACAACCGCGAAATCTCGCCGTCGTTCGCTGAAGTTTAGCCGCAGCGTGTTGAGGATGATGAACGCCGCCATAGCGATCGAAAAGGCGCCCGCCAAGCGCAACGCGAGTTGTGTTGAGCGAAATGTCGTGTCGATCATTTCAGTGGCCGCAGCCGGCGTTTGCACGAACAACTCCGCCGGAAGATGCTCCGCCAGTGCCGCTTGCGCCTCGTCACGATCATCCGCCGAGTTCAGCAGGACGCGAACCCGGTCGATTTCGTTCTTGAGATCGAACACCCGCTGGACGTCTTCGATGGGCAAGGCCAGGCTTGTCGCCGGCGCCATCGCGGCCATTGCGCCCGCATCGGCCAGGCCGACGATCACGGCGGTCTTCGGCGGCCGCGCGATGATCGTGACTTTGTCGCCGATCCGGGCACCCATCGCTTGAGCGACGTCGGCCGAAAGCACGGCCTCACCGGATTTCGTGGGAGCCGCGCCCTCGGTGAACTGCAGGGCTTCCCAGGCCGGCTTGTTATCAAGCGGCAGCCCTGCAACCACGGTGCTGAATCGTTTGCCTTTCACCCGTGCCCGCGTGGCACGGCTGGTCACGGGAATCGCTGCTTTGGCGCCAGGAACGCTGTCGATACTGGGCGCCAGATCGGGCGAAAACCGGCCGCCTTCGGTGGCCACGATTTCAATCGCCGGGAACTTGTCGATGGCCGAATTAAGCTCGCGCATCCCGCGTCGTACACCCGACTGCGCGAGCACAGTCCCTAGAACCGTGGCGATCGCGATCGCCACGCTGGCGACGGACAGCGCCGTGCGCGCCGGCCGCTGACGCCACGAACGCACGATCAGGTGCAAAAGGTTCATGGACGCTCGTCCCACGCCTGCGCGGCACTCAAAGGAGACTCAGCCGGCGTTGCGTGCTCTTCGACAATCAAGCCGTCCTGCATTACGAGCACGCGCGACGCACTCCGGGCCATTTGCGGATCGTGGGTTACCATCACGATGGTCTGTCCCTGTGCGGCGCAGCCGGTAAGCAGTTCCAGAATCCGGTGGGCGTTGTGGCTGTCGAGCGCGCCGGTCGGCTCGTCGGCCAGAATCACGGCCGGCTCGATCACGAGTGCCCTGGCAATCGCCACGCGCTGCTGTTCGCCACCGGACATTTCATGGGGAAAGTGAGAATGACGATGCGCGATCGCGGTCCGCTCGAGCGCCGCTTTGGCCCTGGCAATTGCCTCCGCCTTGGCAACGCCGTCAATCCGCAGTGGCAGGGCCACGTTCTCGACCGCGCTGAGCGTGGGGAGCAGATTGATCCGTTGGAAGACAAAACCCATTCGCCGCCGCCGCAGAATACTGCGAGCTGTATCGTCAAGGGAGCCGAGTTGCTGGCCATCCAAGAGCACCTCGCCCGTCGTGGGCGGTTCGATTCCGCCGAGCACGTGCAAAAGCGTGCTCTTACCACAGCCCGAGGGGCCCATCACGGCCAGAAATTCGCCGCGTTCGACCACCGCACTCACTCCGGCCAGCGCCCGAACTTGCGCGTGTCCCGCGCCATAACTCTTGGTGACGTTGGTGGCGACCAGCAGTGACATTCAGTGGGCTTTCTCGGAGGCGGGACGCGTGCGAGCGTATTTCGGCGGAAACGGCAGGGTATAAAGGGACCTTGCGTGCAAATTTCCCAAACTGCCCATCATACACTAAACTGAAGGCTCCGCGCGCGGCAAGTGATGACCCTCCAGGGCCGCGGCTAAACCCTCCGAGCGGAGCTTTTCTGCGTGAGATTCCAGGTTCACTTCGTTGTTTTGCTCCTCTCTTTGGTCTGCTGTGGCGCACGTGCCGAAGCGCAATCTCCGAAAGACGTCGCCGACCATTTGCCGGCAACGGCAAGCCTGGTTTTGTACAGCGGCGACATTGGCGCCACGTGTGCCGAGTTCCAGGAGACGCGGCTGGGGGGCGTGCTCGCCGGCGACGCCTTTCGCCCTTTGGTCGATCGCTTGCGAAAAGATCATCAGGGCGGACCGCTGAACCTGCAGCCGATATTCGGCTTCGATTGGCGTGAACTGCAAACCGTCCATCAAGGCGCGGCGCTAATTGTGTTTCCGCTTCAGGACGGTGCTGCCGCCAGAGCCTGCGTGTTTGCCGGCGAAGCATCACAAGACCCGGCCGCGCCCCTGCCGGTCGCCATGGCCTATTTCAATTCGCGGGGATACGTGCCCTCTGAATCGAGCCGCGGTGAGTTTGTCGTTACGACTTTTAATCCGCAGGCAACAGCTAAAGACGAAACCTCGCGCGTGCTCTTCAGCGGCCCAGGCCTTTATGGCGTTGCCGACTCACTCGCAGCCGCTGATGTGCTGCTGGCGGTGAAGGCCGCCGATGCGCTGTCCGCGAGCGGCCTCTGGAAGCAAGCGACCAGGCAAACAGGGACGCCCGCGCGCCCCGGCGACCTTCGAACCCTTGTTCGCCCATTCGAGCTCTGGGAACAGTCACGCCGCGCGACTCCGCCATCCGAGAAAGCGGAAGAAACCTATCCCGACGTGCCGGACTCGCTGGCTTCATCGCGACAGGTGGGTTTCGACGGCATCACCGCAGTGGTTGGTCACGTGACGTTTCCAGCTTCTGCCGGACGCGATTGGCAGATATCGGCCCGGGTGGTCACGAATCAGCCTTACGGAAAAGCGATGCGACTTTTCGAGCTGCGGCCGGGTGCTGTGCCCGAGATACCCGATTTCATCAGGTCTGAGGTAACCAGCGCCAGCTTCTGGCGGTGGGATTTCCCACTTGCCATGCAAGGTTTCGGCTCGATGTTCGATGAAGCGAATGAGCCCGGCCCGGACGGCGTGGGGCTGTTCGAGGACATGCTCGACGGCCTGCGCGACGATCCCGAAGGCGTGCGGGTCGACCTGCGGCGGGAAGTCTTTGCCAATCTTGGTCCGGAAATCTGGAGCGTCACGGACCGTGCCGGTCCTAAGACTGAGGACCAGCCGCACGGAGATCGTGTCCTCTACCAGACAGTGGTCCGCGAGCAGGCGAAAGTTGCCGACGCACTCAAACGTTTTTATGCCGGTGACGATCGCGTGGCTTACCAGCGAGCGGGCGAATTCGATCTGTGGACCGTGCCCGCGGGAGCGTCATTGTTTGTCGAGGGTGAGAGCGAATCGGTGATCAGCGTGCGAGCGCTCGCGCTGGGTGAGGGGAAGTTGCTCTTCAGCACCGATCCTGATCAATTGCGCGAAGCTCTGAATGGCGCGGCAGGCAAGCCACTCAAGGACGATCTGGCCTGGCGAGGGCTGTGGCAGAGTGCTGGCGAAGGAGAGGCCGGCCTGTGGGGTCTTGCGAAGCTGGATGAAACAATGGCCCCCGAGTATGCCGCGGCGACACAACCTGAACTGGCAGAAGATGCGAGTGCAATGGCTGCGATGTGGCGTGTGTTGCTGTTTGGAGCGTTCGACAAGCAGAACGCGCCACCGGTCGATGTAGTGCCCGCGTTCGATCAGGTGCAGCCAGGTCTTTCGCGCACGGGTACACGAATCGTCCCCGTTGACGGCGGGCTGGAAGTAACCATCACAGGACAGCGACCGGAGGATGCGCCGTGAGAGCCCAATGTACGCTGCCCAGAACTACGCCGTTTGCCGTGATGGTTGTTTCCTGCCTGCTCGCCAGCACCGCCCGCGCGCAGCTCGATACTCCGGCCGCCAGCGAAGCTCGCTCAGCACTCCGAGCCGTGCAGAGCGCGTATCAGGACTACGAAGACTGGATCAAATGGCAACGCGAGCTCAATTGGCCGGATGTGCAATATGAACTGTGGGCTGGCGAGCGTGGACGCCCGGGATCGCTCGAGGCGGCCGTGGCCCAGCTTCGCGCGGGCCGAATACCGCAGTTTGCGGATGCGCCTTTCGTGCGACTCGCCAAGGCACTCGAAGCTCGGGCGACTGAGCTGCAGCCGCTGCCTTCGACCGAGTGGCTCAGCAGTTGCGAGTCAGCGGGCGAAGCCTTTGTGCCGGTGAAGGCGGAGCTGGTGGAAACGGCACGGGCGACGTGCCGCGAACGGCTCGCTGCATTTGCCAGGCATTATGCGCCGGTCCGCGATCCTAAAAATACCTGGCATCAGTTTCTCTATTGGGACGAAGTTGAGTATCTGACCGCTCGGATGCCGGGGCCGACCCCCGCGCCGGCCGAGTTGGATCGGATCGAGATGCGCTGGTCAAATGTTCCAACGGTCTGGCGTGACGATTTGCTTTTCGAGGCCTCCCTTGCGGTTCGACATTTCATGCGACTCCTCCGGGCGGAGATGATTGGTGAGACCGCGCCGCAACGAACGGCCGCCTGGACCGAGCTGGCCCAGTTATTAACCGCCCGGGCGATGGACCCAAACCTGGGAGCGCCGATTGCCGCGGCGATTCGGCGGCGTGAAAGCCTGGGGCAGGCCTCGCCGCTCACCGCCACGATCCGTCGCGAGCTATCGCGGCCGAACCTGCTTTTGCAAATCGACGCCAAGTGGCTGTCGAACGAAATGCGGCAGCCGGTAGATGACAGCTATGACGTGAACGGCGTTTTCGCCGGCACACGCAGCGTCGGGCGCGGGCGGATGACGGGCGAAATGACGACCAGGGTGTTACCCTCGTCGGCCGTAGGGCGTGTGGAACTCGTCTTTCGCGGAACCTCGACCGCGCGTGCCAGCGGTTCGCAAGACCGCGTGAACGTAGTCAGCCGCGCAACGACCCAGGTGGCGGCCACCAAACCCTTCCGGCTGGACGAACTCGGCCTGACGCCCGAGCGAGCGCTTGCCGGAGCGACCACGTCCATCGTCTATGAGAGCATTGACTCGCCGGGTTTATCCCGACGGCGCAGCCAGGCCGTGAGCGAGACGCATGCGCGCCGTCCCCAGGCCGAGCGCGAAAGCGCGGCATACGCGCGCCGCTCGATTCTCGAACAGATCAACAAGCAAGCTGCAACGATGGCTGCGGACTTTAATCGCGCGTATCACCGCGATATACGCGACCCACGCATCACGGCCGGACGCTCCGCGCCGCGGATTCGCATCCTGGCCGACGAGCAGCTCGTGACCTGGGAGGCTACGCTGGAAGGACCGCAGTCGTTCGCCGCTGCCAGCACGCCGGAATCGTACGACTGCGGCAACCCGGTCGTTATGTCCGTCGCGCCGTCAACCTTGGAAGAGCAAGCGACCATCAACCTTGGCGGGCGTGAACTGACAGGCGCCGAACTCGAGCAGCAACTGTGGCAAAGGCCCGTGGAAGCACCGCCCGAATCGCAGCGCAAGCGCGGCGACGACGAGTTTCGGGTGACGTTTGCCCCGCGTCCTTGCGAAGTGCAGTTTGTCGAAGGGGCCGTGCGGTTGCGGTTGTTCGTCGATAAGTTCGATTCGGAGGACGTGAAGTATCCGGCGATGACGGTCGACGTCGCCTACAAGCCGGAACCGCGTGACGGCCGGCTGGTGCTCACGCGCGAGGGCAAGGTGAAAGTCATGCCGCTGGCGACGGCCGAAGGCACCCCGAAGCTGAGCGGCCGGCAGCAGACCTTGCGCCTGGCGGTCGAGCGAAAGCTGTCGAAAGTGCTTTCGAGCGAGATCGAAGGAACTCCGCTGAATTTGCCAATCTCGGAAGAAGACGAACGTCCCCTGCGAGTCGAAAACGTGCGTCTGGCGGGGGAATGGCTGCAGATGGGGTTGTCGCCCGAGCCTGCACCCGCCTCCTGAGCCATGGCAGCGATTGCGGGCGCGGCGGCCAGTTCCTTGGGGCGGGTTCTGGAAAGTTGACCGAATCGGCGAATGCTAGCTATGATGAAGGGAGACTGACTGGTCAGTCCGCTGCTCCTCCCCCCGCCAGTTGACGCCCGCCGGTTCGAACTTTCAGGTGCCCGCTTTGGCCCAGCCTTCACCCAGCCGCGATGCCGCTCTCGACGAACGTTTCGCCCTGCGCCGCGAGGAAATTCTCGTGCAGGCAGCGCAACTCTTCGCCCAACACGGCTACTCCAACTGCGACACGCAGCTCCTGGCCGAGACCATCGGCGTCGGCAAGGGAACCGTCTATCGCTACTTTCCCAGCAAGCGAGCGCTGTTCCTGGCCGCGGCCGATCGCGTCATGCGGATGCTGCGCGCCCACGTCGATGGCCAGATCGAAGGTCTCGATGATCCCTTCGTGCGAATTCGGACGGGCATCCGCTGCTTCCTCGAGTTCTTCGCCGAGCATCCCGAGTTCGTGGAACTCTTGATGCAAGAACGGGCGCAATTCAAAGACCGGACCCGCCCCACATTCATGGAGCATCGGCAGTCGAACGTTGCCCGTTGGCGCGAGATCTACCGCGGCTTAATAGGCGAATCCCGCGTTCGCGACATTCCGGTTGAACGGATCACCGACGTGGTAGGCAACCTGCTCTATGGCACGATCTTTACGAACTATTTCAGCGGCGAGCCCAAGTCGCCCGAGGCGCAGGCTCAAGACATTATCGACATCGTGTTTAACGGCATCCTCACCGACAGCGAGCGAAACCAGCAACAGGGCACATGACGAGGCCCAAGAGGGCGAACGCGAAACGCGTGAACCCACCGCCGAAAAAGGGACTCTAAGAATCCCAGGGAGCAATGCAAAAGTGGATCGCTGGACGAATTTCATTCTGATCGGTCTCGTCCTGGGGTTGGGACTGTCCGCCATCGGCTGCAATCAAAGCGCTGAGCAGGGCGAGGCCGTCACGGCGACTCCAGCCAGTCAGGGCAAGCCCGCAGTACCCGGCGGACCTGGCGCGGCACCGCCTCCGCCGGAAGTTGTCGTGGCCCTGCCGCGGACCGGGCAGATCACAGATCACGAAGGTTTCACCGGCCGCACCGTGGCCAACAAAACCATCGAGATTCGGGCCCGCGTCACGGGCTACATCGACAAGATCAACTTCCTCGAGAATGAAGGGCGCGACGTCGAAAGCGGATCGGTCCTGTTCGAAATCGATCCGAGACTCTACGAGGCCGAGGTCGCCCGCGCGCAGGCCAATCTGCAGCAAACGCAGACACGGCTCAAGCGTGTCGAACTCGACTACGACCGCGCGCTCAAGACCGTCGCCAGCCGCACGATTACGCAGGAGCAGTTCGACCAGGTGGCCGGCGATCGAGCCGAAGCCAAGGCCCAGGTCGAAATCATGAAGGCCAATCTCGATCTGGCCAAATTGAACCTCTCCTACACCAAGGTAACCGCGCCCATCAGCGGCCGGGTGAGTCGCCGTCAGCTTGATCAGGGAAACCTGGTCCGCGCCGATGAAACGGTGCTCGCCACGATCGTTTCGATGGACCCGATGTACGCCTACTTCGAACTCGACGAGCGGACGCTGCTTAAGCTGCGGCGCGCCGTGGAAGACGAAGGCGTGATCAGCACGCGCAACGAAAACTCGGTGCCGATTCAGATGGCCCTCGCCGATGAAGAGGGTTATCCGCACGAAGGCGTCGTCAACTACTTCGACAACCAGCTCGACGCCGGCACCGGTACCCTGCAGGCACGAGCCCTATTCGACAATCGCGATCGGATGCTCGCGCCCGGCATGTTCGTGCGCGTGCGACTGCCGATCGGCCGTCCTTACCAGGCGCTGCTCATTCCCGAGCAGGCTCTGGGTACCGATCAAGGACAAAAGTTCGTCTACGTCGTGGATGAGCAGAATCGGGCCCAGTATCGTCGTCTGGAAGTCGGCAAACTCGAACGGGGCGAGCGCGTGGTCCTGGGAGGCATCACAGCTTCGGATCGCGTGATCGTCAGCGGCCTGCAGCGGGTTCGGCCCGGCGAAATTGTCGCCCCGCGCGCGGATGAGCAACCGACCGCCACGGCCGGAACTGAGCCGGGCGCAACTCCAGAATCTGCGGCCGGCGCGCCCACGGCCAAGACCGCCAGTCACCAGTAACATCATGCCAGCCGCCGCGGCGACGCCGCGGTGACGAGGGATTCCCGCCTTGTTTTCGCGATTCTTCATCGATCGACCGATCTTCGCTTCGGTGCTGTCGATTGCGATCACACTGGCCGGCGCCATCGCGGTACTCAGGCTTCCGCTGGCGCAGTTTCCCTCAATCTCGCCACCCAACGTGAGCGTGAGCTGCAACTATCCCGGCGCCAGTGCCGAGGACGTCGCGGGCAGCGTCGCCGCTCCGATCGAGCAACAGGTCAATGGCGTCGAAGGCATGCTCTACATGTCCTCGAGCTGCACGAACGACGGCGGATACAGCCTCTCGGTTACCTTCCAGCACGGTATCGATCTGGACATGGCCCAGGTGCTCGTGCAGAACCGCGTGAGTCTCGCGCTTCCCTCGCTGCCGGACGTCATCAAGCAAACCGGCGTGCGAGTGAGCAAACGCACGCCGGATGTGCTGATGGGGCTTTCGATCATCTCGCCGAACAAGCAGTACGATCAGCTCTATCTAAGCAATTTCGCGCTGATGCAAATTCGCGACGAGCTGCTGCGCGTGCCCGGCGTTGCCGAGATCAGCATCATGGGGCAGCGCGACTACAGCATGCGGATCTGGATCGATCCGGAGCAGCTTGCCGCCCGCCAAATGACCGCCGGAGACGTGGTGCGCGCGGTGCGTGAACAAAACTCTCAAGTGGCGACCGGGATGATCGGCGCGCCGCCGGTCCGCGACGATCAGCCCACGGAGATTACCCTCAGCACGCTGGGCCGGCTGGAGAACATTGAGCAGTTCAACGAGATTGTCGTCAAACGCACGCCCGATGGCCGGCTCGTGCGGTTGAAGGACGTGGGCCGGGTGGAATTAGGCGCCCGCAACGAAGATTTCGACGTCATGTTCGACGGGCAGCCGACGGTGCTTCTGATTGTCTTTCAGACGCCCGATGCGAACGCCTTGGAAACGCACGACCTGGTGCTGGCCAAGATGGAAGAGCTCCAGGCTGGTTTTCCGGCCGGCGTAGGTTGGGCGATCGGCTTCGACACCACGCCTTACACCCGCGAAAGCATCAACGAGGTGTTCAAGGCTCTGCGCGACGCGGTTGTGCTCGTGGCGATCGTGGTACTCGTGTTCTTGCAGAACTGGCGGAGCGCGATCATTCCGCTGCTGGCGGTACCCGTGGCCATCGTGGGAACGTTTGCCGCGATGGCCATGTTTGGTTTCAGCCTCAACAACCTGACGCTGTTCGGCCTGGTGTTGGCAATTGGCATTGTGGTGGATGACGCGATCGTAGTCGTCGAAGCCGTGGAGCATCACATCGAGGAAGGGATGGCGCCGCGCGCCGCCACGGTGCTAGCTATGGAGCAAGTTTCTGGCCCGGTGATCGCGGTCGCGGCCGTACTCAGCGCGGTGTTCGTGCCTTGCGCGTTCATCAGCGGCATCACGGGCCAGTTCTTCCGGCAGTTCGCGCTGACGATCTCGGTTTCGACAATCATCTCGGCATTCAATTCACTGACGCTAAGCCCGGCCTTGACCGCGCTGCTTCTTAAGCCCAAGGCCGAACAGGCGCGGTCGGGCGTGTTGCCGTGGTTCGGGTTTGCCCTGGCCGGTGGGTGGCTCGGCTGGGCAAGATTGACTGACTATCTGGCCGGGTCGCAGTTTGCGAGCTTGTGGTCGCCGGAGTGGACACCGTGGGTAGCGGCGACACTCGGCGCGCTCGCCGGCCTGCTAGTTGCCTGGCCGATCAATAAGATCCTTGGCGCCGCTTTCTGGCTGTTCAATCGCGCATTCGATGGCGCATCGGTCGTCTATACCTGGCTCGTCGGCAAGCTGCTGCACGTCAGCCTGCTCGTGCTTGTGGTCTACGCCGGCCTGGTCTTTCTGACCTACGAGCGTTTCATCGATACGCCCAAGGGGTTCATCCCTGGACAGGACATGGGCTATTTGCTGGTCAGCGTCCAGCTTCCGGATTCCGCCTCCGAGGAGCGTACCAGTGCCGTGCTCCGCAAGTTAGAGGACATCATCCTCAGCACGCCTGGCGTCCGGCACGTCACAGGTATCAGCGGTCAGTCGTTCTTTCTGAATGCGGCTGGTTCGAACTTCGGCACCATGTTCGTTGGACTGGATGAGTATCACAAGCGGCGCGTTCCGAGCCTGTCGAGCACGGCGATTGTCGGCAAATTGATGCGGGCGTTTCAAAAAGTGCCCGAGGCCTTCGTGATGGCCGTGCCGCCGCCCCCGATGCGCGGCGTGGGTCGAGCGGGCGGCTTCATGATGATGGTCCAGGATCGCGGCGACCTTGGTTCGCACGCGCTGCAGACCGAGACTGAGAATCTGATGCGCCGCGTGACGGAGCATCCGGCGATGGCCAGCGCCATGTCGCCGTTTCGGGCCAATGTCCCGATGCTCGAAGTCGAACCCGACGTGCGCGAGTGCATGGAAAAAGGAGTTTCGCTGGCAGACTTTGCCGAGACGCTGCGCGTGTATCAAGGCTCGTTGTATGTCAACGACATCAACATGTTCGGGCGCACATGGCAAGTTCTGGTCCAGGCGGACTTTCCCTTCCGTGACCAGCTCGAGGACATCCCCAAGCTGAAGGTGCGGAACAATGAAGGTCAAATGGTTCCGCTGGGCTCGATCGCGCGGATCAAGCAGGTCAACGGGCCGCTCGTGCTAACCCGATACAACATGTACCCCTCGGCGTCGATCACGGGGGCCAGCAAGCCGGGCATCAGCTCGCGCGATGCGCTGGCAATCATGGAGAACCTGGCCAAGGAGGAACTTGCCGGAGCAATGGCGTCGCAGTGGACCGAGATGGCCTATCTGGAGCTGATGGCTGGCAACACGGCAATGATCATCTTTGGCCTGGCCGTCGTGATGGTCTTTCTGGTGCTTGCCGCCCAGTACGAGAGCTGGTCGCTGCCGCTGGCCGTGATCCTGGTGGTGCCAATGTGCCTGTTGAGCGCGATCATCGGCGTGAAACTGGCCAACATGGACATCAACATCTTTACCCAGATCGGCTTCGTGGTGCTGGTGGGATTGGCGAGCAAGAACGCGATTCTGATCGTGGAATTCGCCAAGCGCAAGCGTGAGGCCGGCGAATCGCGCCGCCAGGCGACCTTGGAAGCCTGCCGGTTGCGATTGCGGCCGATCGTGATGACCTCCGTGGCGTTCATTCTCGGCGCCGCGCCGCTGATGCTAGCCACCGGCGCCGGTGCGGAAATGCGTCAGACACTCGGCACCGCCGTGTTCAGCGGAATGCTGGGCGTAACGCTGTTCGGCGTGTTTCTGACACCAATCTTTTTCTTCACGATCGACTGGCTCGGCGGCACGCGGTTGTTCGCCTCGCGGACGATGCAGTGGCTCGGCGAGCTGCCGCGGCGGGTGTTCCATCCCGTCTCCTGGCAGAAACTGCGAGGAAGCTGGAGGCGCCGCAAGCCGCCCTTGCGCGCTCCCCATAGGGCGACCGATTCCGAACCGGTCTTGCACGAATAGATACATCCATCGAGGCCTGAGTTTGTTTTCCAAGTTCTTCATCGACCGACCGATCTTCGCCGCAGTGCTGTCGATTATCGTCACGCTGGCCGGCGGCATTGCGCTGTTCACGCTGCCGATCGCGCAGTATCCGCAGATCGCGCCGCCGACGGTCGAAGTCTCGGCGGTTTACCCCGGGGCGAATGCCAAGGTCGTGGCCGACACCGTGGCCGCTCCGATCGAGCAGCAGGTCAACGGCGTAGAAGAGATGCTGTACATGTCTTCGCAGTGCGGTAACGACGGCAGCTACACGCTCACGGTCACCTTCGCCAACGGCGTCGATCTGAATATGGCCCAGGTGCTGGTGCAAAACCGCGTGGCGCTCGCCCAGCCGGTGCTGCCAGAACTCGTACAGCGGCGCGGCGTGACGGTAAAGAAGAAGTCGCCCAGCGTGCTGATGATCGTAAACCTCTACTCGCCGTCTGGCGATCGCGACAATCTTTACCTGAGCAATTATGCCACGATCCAGCTCAAGGACGAACTTTCGCGACTCGACGGCGTGGGCGATATCACGTACCTCGGGCAGCGAGACTACAGCATGCGGCTGTGGCTCGATCCCGAGCGGATGGCCTCCCGCAATCTGTCCACGCAGGACGTCGTCACCGCGATCCAGCAGCAAAACACGCAAGTCGCGGCCGGTCAGATCGGTCAACCGCCCGTCGATAATGGTCAGGTGTTTCAGTTTACGATCAGCACGATGGGACGGCTGGCCGATCCCGAACAGTTCGCTGAAATGATTCTGAAGCGCGATCCGGCCGGCGGGCTGGTGCGGCTGAAAGACGTGGCGCGAATCGAACTTGGCGCGCAGGGGTATGACCAGACTTGCCGGCTCGACGGGCAGCCCTCCGTGGCGCTGTCGATCTATCAGCTGCCGGGCTCGAACGCGCTGGAAGTGGCCGAGTCGGTCAAGTCGAAGATGGAGGATCTCAAGACACGCTTTCCCGACGGCATCGACTACTCGATCGTGTACGACACGACTCCGTTCATCAACGAGTCGATTGCCGAAGTGTTCAAGGCATTGCGCGATGCCGTGATCCTGGTGGCGATCGTCGTGCTGGTGTTCCTGCAGAATTGGCGCAGCGCAATCATTCCGCTGATCGCCGTTCCCGTAGCGATTGTCGGCACGTTCGCCGTCATGGCGTCGATGGGATTCAGCCTCAATAACCTGACGCTATTCGGCCTGGTGCTCGCGATTGGCATCGTGGTCGACGACGCGATCGTGGTGGTCGAAGCCGTCGAACATCACATCGAGCTTGGGCTGTCGCCGCGCGACGCCACGATCAAGGCCATGGAGCAAGTGTCCGGGCCGGTAATCGCGGTCGGCCTGGTGCTGAGTGCCGTATTCGTGCCATGCGCGTTCATCAGCGGCATCATGGGGCAGTTCTTCAGGCAGTTCGCCTTGACGATCGCGGTCTCGATGGTCATTTCGACGTTCAACTCGCTGACGCTCAGCCCGGCGCTAACGGCCCTGCTGCTGCGTCCGCGGGACAAGAAACGAGCTGCCCCGCTACCGTGGTTGGCGTTCGTGGTCGCCGGCGGTTGGTTGGGGTGGGAGTACCTGACACCGATGCTGCGTGATGGCGGCTGGTTTAGCTCGATGACTGAATCGGGCCTGGCATGGACAGCGGCGGCCATTGGCGCTTCTGTCGGCGCGCTGGTCACCTGGCCGATCAATCGCGTGCTGTGGCTGGCGTTTCGGGCATTCAATATTGCCTTCGACTTCACAGCCAACATTTACACCTGGTCGGTCGGCCGTTTGTTGCGAGTTAGCCTGCTCGTGTTGATCGGATACGGCGGACTTGTGTATCTCACCTATATCCGCTTTGAGGAGACGCCCAAGGGGTTCATTCCCGATCAAGACAAGGGGTATCTACTCGTCAACTTGCAGCTTCCCGACTCCGCGTCGGTCGGACGCACCGAAGAGGTGATGGCCCGGATCGAACAGGTCGCCTTGGCGACGCCGGGCATACGTCACACGGTGGCGATTTCGGGGCAGTCGATCTCGCTGGCGGCGAACGCTCCAAACTTCGGGGCGATGTATGTGATGCTGGATGACTTTCACGAGCGGCACGGCGCCGCGATGTCGAGCACCGCCATTGCCGAGCGATTGCAAGCTTCGCTGCAGACCGAGATCCGCGACGGCATTGTGAATGTTCTTGGAGCTCCGCCGCTTGATGGCCTGGGCACGACGGGCGGTTTCAAAATCATGATCGAGGATCGCGGTGCAGCTGGGCTGAACGCTCTGCAAGGCGTCGCCGATCAGCTCGTGGCCGAAGCCCGTCGGCAGCCCGGCATTCGCGATCCATTCACCAGCTTCCGAGCCGAGACGCCGTGGCTGTACCTCGACATCGACCGGACCGCCGCCAAGCGGATGGGCGTCTCGATGGACGAACTATTCAGCACGCTGCAGGTGTATCTCGGCTCACTGTACGTGAACGACTTCAATCTGTTTGGTCGGACCTGGCAGGTGAACGTCCAGGCCGACCAGAGCTTTCGCCGCCAGGTGGAAGACCTCAAGCAGCTCAAGGTCCGCAACGAGGCCGGCGAGATGGTGCCTTTTGCGTCGCTGGTGACGATTCGCGACGTCACGGGCCCGGTGCTGATCGCGCGGTACAACATGTACCCCTCGGCGCCGATCATCTACAACCCCGCGCCGGGCGTGAGTTCTGGGACCGCGATTCAGGACATGCAGGACCTGGTTGACGGCACGCTGGGCTGGTCGATGCGGTACGAGTGGACTGAGCTGGCGCTGTTGCAGCTTCAGACTGGCAACACCGCGATGCTGGTTTTGCTGCTCGCGGTCGTGCTGGTGTTCCTGGTACTGGCGGCTCAGTATGAGAGTTGGTCGCTGCCGCTGGCCGTAATCCTGGTCGTGCCGATGTGCCTGCTGTGTTCGATCGTGGCCGTGCAATGGGCCGCGATGGACGTCAACATCTTCACGCAAGTCGGGTTCGTCGTCCTCATTGGCCTGGCATGCAAGAACGCAATTCTGGTGGTCGAGTTCGCCCGGGCGCAGCGGCTGGAAGGCAAAGGGCGATACGAGGCGACGCTTGAAGCGGTGAATCTGCGCTTGCGACCGATCGTGATGACGTCGTTCGCGTTTATCCTGGGCGTGGTTCCACTGGTGATCTCCGAGGGGGCCGGCGCCGAAATGCGCCGCACACTGGGGACCGCGGTGTTCGGCGGGATGCTCGGCGTAACGCTATTTGGCATCTTCCTCACGCCGGTGTTCTACTACGTGATCGAGTGGATCAACGATCAATGGCGCGGGCGCAAAGCGCGCACCGACGCGATTCGCGGTTGGCTCCGCCGCGTGCCGCGCCCGCTCGGACAGAAGACCGCGCAGCAGACACATACAAGCGGTAAGCCGCGACGCGCGCGGCCGCACGCGCCCGCTGAGATGCCAGCGATGACGCGCATCGATCCAGAAGAGAAGCCGCTCGCGCCGTAGTGCCAGAGTGCTTATAACGGCATCAGCTTTCGATCGCGGTCGACAGGTCCGCCACGATGGGTTAGGCTGTGGCTCTCATGAGCGATGCGAGCCCCCAATCGCCTGACGATCCTGCCGCAAGCCGCAGTTGGTGGCCAGAGTTTCTGGTCCTCGGCCAGCGCCGCGTTCGCGGCCAGATGCGGATCCTGGGGCTCTCGATCATCGTCGGCATCGTGGCTGGCCTGGCGGCGACGGTGTTCTACGTCGCCACCGAAGCAGCTTCTCATTTTGCCCTCGACGGCCTGGCCGGCTATCGGCCTGAGCCTGCGCCAGCGGGCGAAATCAAATTCAGTTGGATGCAGCCAACGGATACCACGTTTCGTCCCTGGCTGCTGGTGGTAATCCCGACGGTCGGCGGCCTGCTCGCCGGGCTGATCATTTACACGTTCGCACCGGAGGCCGAGGGGCACGGCACCGACTCGGCGATCGCGGCCTATCATCGCAAGCAAGGTTACATGCGGCCGATCGTGCCGATCGTCAAGATCATCGCCAGCGCGCTGACGATCGGCTCGGGTGGCTCAGGTGGACGCGAGGGCCCGATTGCACAGATCGGAGCGGGTTTCGGTTCGGCGCTCGCCGGCATGCTTAAGCTGCGTCCAGCAGAGCGGCGGATTCTGCTGGCTGCCGGGATGGGAGCAGGTATCGGTGCGATCTTTCGCGCACCTGTCGCCGGCGCGCTGTTCGCCGCGGAAGTCTTATCTTCGATCTCTCGGTTGGCCCGGGCCAGCAGGTGTTGTTTCTCGCTCGTGTAAGCGGCCTCGACGAGCAATTCCAAGACGCCAATCGCGCGATCGGCCAACCGCGTGCCGAAAATGAACCGCTGGTTCTTGGGAAAGCTGTCCACGCGGTCCAA
>Ga0169931_10000918_pt1 | contig 48941 bp, 44 predicted proteins | sample Kivu_15m_20L_FD_129675 | JGI IMG/M metagenome (GOLD analysis project Ga0169931, IMG submission 129675) | Freshwater microbial communities from Lake Kivu, Western Province, Rwanda to study Microbial Dark Matter (Phase II) - Kivu_15m_20L... | ecosystem: Environmental > Aquatic > Freshwater > Lake...
GCCACTAGTCCGTCAGATGGGATCTGTGCCCAAAGGGGAGCACTTACAATATTCAAAACAATCAATACGGAAAATAGAATTTTTTTCATGCGTTTGGATTTAAGTGGCTCAAAGATAATCTACTATCTAGATATTTTATTAAAATTTTTAGCCCTCTCAATAGGCATGTCTTTTCTCGGGGCATTTCTCGCAATGCACGCAAAGCAAGCGCAAAGGAAACGCAAAGTAGGATATATAGTAGCTGTTCCGCTTGTTTCAGTGGCTTCTCGGTTGAAACGAGACGAGACACGGCACGGGACAAAAGGGACAAAAGAGACAAAAGGGACAAAAGGGACAAAAGATACAGTCTAGTTTTGTCCCATCTAGGCTGAGCCGAGATAGCGAGTTTTGTCCCATCTCGGCTGAGCCGAGATAGCGAGTGTTGTCCCAATGAGCGAAGCGAGTGTTGTCCCAATGAGCGTAGCGAGTTTTGTCCCACGAGCGAAGCGAGTTTTGTCTCAATTTCGGCTCGGCCGAATCGGAGTGGCCTTTTTAGAATGGGAATGAGAATGGGAATGAATATGCGCAAAGGTGGGGTGGATATGGGTTATCCTTTACCCAAGTCAATCGACAACTCTAACTGTCCGCCGAGTCCTTGCTGGACTATCCGCATGAAAGTAGAGATGCGCATGTCCGTGGCATCATTTTCTATTCGCGAAATGTATGATTTATTGGTGCCACATCTTTTTGCTACCTCTTCCTGAGACAACCCCAACTTTAAGCGAGCCTCTTCTAGTAAAACACCCAATCGAAATGCTTCATATTCCGACTCCCACTTCTCTCTTTTAGGATCTCCCTTTTTACCATATTTAGTGTCCAACAACTGATTAAAACTGATAATGTTCTTACTGCCTTTCATTTTGATATTCTCTTTTAATTCTTAAAGCCCTTTCTATTTCTCGCTTGGGTGTTTTTTGACTCTTCTTTTGAAATCCATTGCACAATATGACCAACTTGTCATTATCAAAAAAACAAAAAATACGATAAATATTACTCTTCAATTCAACTCTAATTTCATACAATCCAAATGTTCCTTCCAAATACCTCAAATATTTAATGGGCACTCGCTGTGTGTACTGAATCAAATTTAATGTCCATTCTATTTTGGATTGAACATCCGATTCACTTTGATCATAAAAGTCCAAAAAATATCGTTTGTAAATAAAAATTTCTCTGAATTGATCCATAACAAAGTTAACTAATTAGACAACATTTCAAAACCATTTTGAAGCTCTTTTTTTCGATGAACAAAAATGACTTTCATTCTTCGCATAAAAAACCTATAAATTATGCATGACCAATAATCCAATTCCAGCAGTGTGTTCAATGTAATGCTTCACACTTATCCTAAAATTATTCAATCCAGATTGACTTTTAAGTAAGGCGAATTCGCCATAATTAAAATCAGAATTGTGAAGGGAGAAAGGGGACAAGGGGACATGTCTCGGATGAGGCGAGACGGGACAAAAGGGACAAGGGGACAAAAGGGAAAAAAGATACAATCTAGATTTGTCCTAATCTCGGCTGAGACGAGACAGCGAGTTTTATCACATAAATGATCTATGCCGTTGTATCCGATTTAGCTCACTTCATTCGAACGAAAGAGCCGCAGCTCAGGGGATTTTCTGATAAAAATATATGGAGAATGAGACAATTCTACCACTGTTACAAAGACCATCCAAAACTCTCACCGCTGGTGAGAGAAATTAGTTGGACCCACAACCTGCTTATTTTCTCGAGATGTGAAAGCATCAAAGAAAAAGAATTTTATTTAAGGCTAACCATTCAAGAACATTATACGAAACGAGAATTAGAAAGACAAATATCTTCTAGCCTGTTTGTAATATGAATACTCACTTGTACTGCCGCAGTGGATTTTAGCACCGATGAGACCATCGCAGCACCATATTCGGTAAAAACAAAGGGGCATTTTCGCATTCCCATTCGCTCAGATTTGGATATCGCATTTTGCGACATCCAATCCATCAATTCATTTTTGTTAAGTTGAAAACAAAATGACGGAGGGAATCTAGAAGGATTTCGACGTACTTGCTCATTCAATCTTGCCGTGCTTACGCCATACAACAACGCTAAATCCTTGTCGAGCATTACAGGGACATTTCTAATCGTGTATATACTGTTCTTGGCTCTTGTCAACAATTTATCATTTTCCATCCTGCAAATCTCCCATCACTCAAATGCATAGGCAACCTATAAATTATGCGGGACAAAGGGGACAGGTTCGCTGCGCTCTCGAGACAAAAGGGACAAGGGGACAAAAAAGGGACAAAGGGACATGCTCATCTCGGCTGAGACGAGACGGGACAAGGGGACAAGGGGACAAAGGAACAAAAGGAACAAGCTCACTACGTTCACGGGACAAAAGGGACAAAAGATACAGTCTAGTTTTGTCCCATCTCGGCTGAGCCGAGATAGCGAGTGTTGTCCCACGAGCGTAGCGAGTTTTGTCCCACGAGCGCAGCGAGTTTTGTCCCATCTCGGCTGAGCCGAGATAGCGAGTTTTGTCCCACGAGCGTAGCGAGTTTTGTCTCAATTTCGGCTTAGTGGAGTCGGGTGGTCCCTTTTAGAATGGGAATGAGAATGCGAATGAATGTGCTGAAAGGAGGGGTGTCTTACCTCGGCCGAGACGGGGTGGTCCTTTTAGAATGGGAATGAGAATGGGAATGAATATGCTGAAAGGTGGGGTGTCTTACCTCGGCCGAGACGGGGTGGTCCTTTTAGAATGGGAATGAGAATGGGAATGAATATGCTGAAAGGTGGGGTGTCTTGTCTCGACTAAGCGGTACTTGAGCACATCACCCCTCCTCCAACCTTCTCCTCATTTCAGGTAACCAACCGTCCATGCGGGAAAAAGCAAACCACCGTTTTCCCAAATCTTTTAAAGAGGCACCCAAATGATACAACTGTTCATCATCAATGATCAGAAATCGATCATGTACTTTCTCGATTCGGCGCAGGAAAATCGCAGGAAATTGTGCATTGTGCTTGCTCAGATCCAATTGCAAGGTGCTGCTTACTTTCTCCGTATAAATGGTGCAATCCACATCCACCTTTCGCTTGGACAATTGTAAAAGTGTTACTTCATCGATATAGTTGTCTATTAATACAACGGATCTCTTGGCGCTTTTGATCAACTCATTTGAGAATACATAGGCATCAAAGATTTGATCATTGAAGAAGATACCTGATTTTGGTAAGGAGTCCGCTCCAAGAGCATCCAAAACCTGATTCAACTTATTTTCTTGCAGCATTTGGCGATGCTCAATTCCCTCCACTCGCTGAATGATCCCATTCGAAAAAGCATCACGCTTTCTTAGCTCTACAAATGCACAAATAATTTGAACGCTCACTTGAACGGCTACTTTAGAGTTCAAAACTGCAGACAACATAGCAACTCCTTGCTCAGAAAACACCATCGGGAGAAATTTTCTATGCTGCCCTCTGCCTTTTGAAGATTCTAAGGTTCCATTTTGGAACCTTAAAGCCTCTGATTCTTCTTTGGTCATTTGAAAGCAGAAAAACGCGGGAAATCTGTCCAAATTCCTTTTCACCGCGCGATTGATAAATTTTGTTTCTGTCTCATACCATATCGCCAAATCACTATCTAGCATGACTTGAATACCGCGAATGCGATAAATCTTGCTTTGAATAATCGAAATCCATTTTTCATTTTCCATCCTGCAAATTTCCCAATACTCAAATGCATAGGCAACCTATAAATTATGCGGGACAAAGGGGACAAAAGAACATCTCCCCTCCTACTCGAACGAAGTGAGAGAAAGGAGGGGTGTCTCGGCTGGGCCGAGACGGGGTGGTCCCTTTTAGAATGGGAATGAGAATGAGAATGAATTTGAGTTATGAAATGAGGGTGAGCATCGGGGAAGTTTCCCTTATCCCAATACCTATCTTCCCCCCGTATTATACACCGCCATAGCCACCACCTTACCCACGGCCTCTAACACATAAGGATCGATATTGCCCAAATTGTCTTGCTGCGTATGATGAAAACTACCAAACTCATAATTGCCCATTCCCATTGACAACGTACTTGGACGCATGTCAATAATATCAATGGATCGCACGCCTGCTTGGTTCATATAGACATGATCATCGGTGATTCCACCGGTCTCCTCATTCGAAAATAATGATCCATATCCCATTTTATTCGCGTATGCCCATACCCAATTCATTACGTCTCCCGCCGCCTGCATAGATGTACCTTCCTTGTTGAAACGCGCATTCTTTCCTCCTACCATGTCTAACAAAATTCCATATTGGGCTCGATATCCCGGCACATGTACATTTTTGGCCCAATATTGTGACCCCAAACACCATGTCTTATTAGACAAGGCCGGAGGCATGTCCGACCATTCCGGCGCTCCTTGATCTTCATTGTCAAAAAACACCAAGTCCACCCCGACATTGGGCGTTGTATTTTGAAACAACCTGGCCAATTCCAATAATACAGCCACCCCACTCGCCCCATCATTGGCCCCATCAATGGCCCTTTTCTGAACCGTCTTGTCGGGATCCTTATCGGCCACCCAACGGGTATCCCAATGCGCAGCTAACATCACTCTTTCCTTTTTATCAGGAGAAAAAGATGCGATAATATTCTGAACCGGTGTTGCATTGCCTTCCCAATCGGTCACTTTTGAATACTGCTCTGTCACTGCAGCTCCTCTCTTCTTACACTCATTTACCAACCAAGTATAGCAAGCAGTATGTCCTTTCGTCATCGGCACTCTCGGACCAAATGACAACTGCTTTTTCAAAAACATCATGGCGCTATCTTTTGAAAAAACAGGAGGAACCACTTCTACTCTCTGTGGCTTTTGGTTTTCATTGCCGTTTTTTTCTTTGCCCTTTCCATTGGGTAAAAACTGAATCACTGCCCACAATACCATCAATGCGAGCAAAATGATAGCGATTACTTTATTTCTTTTCATAACTCCATTCACCACCCTCTTTGGTGTCTTTTATGCCAATATTTCTTTTTGCAAAAACATCCCTCAATAAATCTGCCGTAGCGTAATCCTTCCTCTCTTTCAATGTTCTTCTCACTTCAAATACGGCCTCCATCATTACATCTGGCAAATCAGAAGTGGCCGATTGCTCAATGGGTTCAACACCCAATACTTCGATCAAAAATACTTGCAAGAGATTTTTCAACTGAGCCAAATTCTCCGCAGTCAATTCAAGTTGTCCATTTTTACAACCATTGATCATGCGAACGGCCTCAAATAATTCCGCCACCAAAACGGGCGTATTAAAATCATCCCCCATCGCAGCGTAACATCTCTGCTCCAAAGCCGCAGTATCCGCATTGCTTGAGGCACTCGGCTTGCAATCAGCTAAAGACGCATAAGCGCTCATCATACGCTCATAACCTCGCTCTGCCGCATTCAAAGCTTCATTGCTAAAATCCAAAGTAGAACGATAATGGGCCTGCATCATGAAAAAACGTACCACTTGAGGGGCATATCCTTTTTCCAATAATGGATGACTTCCCGCAAACAATTCATGCGGCAAGAATGAATTGCCCAATGACTTGGACATCTTCTGGCCATTCACCGTCAGCATATTGCTGTGCATCCAATAGCGCACTGGACCCTTTCCACAACATGCTGTATTTTGAGCTATCTCTGACTCGTGATGCGGAAACTTCAAATCCATTCCCCCACCATGAATATCAAACTGCTCTCCCAAATATTTTGTGCTCATGGCGCTGCACTCCAAATGCCATCCTGGAAATCCCTCACCCCAAGGCGAAGGCCAACGCATGATGTGTTCTGGCGAGGCCTTTTTCCATAATGCAAAATCAGCAAAGAATCTCTTCTCGTCTTGACCATCCAATGTTCTTGTATTTTCATACAACTCCTCCACATTTCTTCCGCTCAATTCACCATAGGGATATTTTGTGCGATACGCTTGGACATCAAAATAAATACTGCCATTCACCTCATAAGCAAAACCCTGATCCAAAATCTTTTTGATCATCTCAATCTGCTCAATCATGTGACCGGTTGCCGTGGGTTCAATGCTCGGAGAGTGGTTATTAAAAACACGCATCACCGATCTAAAATCATCCGTGTACTTTTGAACAATCTCCATGGGTTCCAATTGCTCCAATCTGGCCTGCTCCCCAATTCTATCCACCCCTTCATCAAACTGCGAGGTGATGTGACCTACGTCCGTAATATTTCGAACATAGCGCACCTTGTAGCCCAAATGTGTTAAATATCGAAACACCACATCAAAAAACATGAACGTTCTGCAATTTCCCAAATGCACATTGGAATAAACAGTAGGTCCACACACGTACAAGCCCACATGGGGTGCCTGAATCGGCTGAAACAAATCCTTGCTTCTTGTGAGACTATTGTATATAAATAATTCTTTTGTCATAAATCACAACTAAATCTTCTTTTTAATCTCCTCCAACATTTTACTCACCAAGGAAGGGGTATCGTATTCCGCTTTCCAATCCCAATCACGTTGAGCTATGCTATCATCGATACTGGATGGCCAAGAATCAGCAATGGCTTGTCTGAAATCGGGTGAATATTGGATGGTAAAGGATGGTAAGTGTTTTTGAATTTCTGCTGTTAAAGAAGCTGGCGTAAAAGACATCCCTGCCAGGTTGTAAGCCCCTCCCACGGTTAAGCGAGAACGCTCCGCTTGCATCAACTGCACTGTGGCCTGAATGGCATCACTCATCATCATCATGGGCAATGCGGTATCTGCGGACAAGAAGCACGTGTAACTTCCTTCTTGAAGGGCTTTGTAAAATATGTCAACGGCATAATCCGTCGTTCCACCACCAGGGGCGCTCTTGTATCCAATCAATCCGGGATAGCGAATGCTACGCACATCCACGTGGTATTTTTGGTAGTAATAATCACACCAACGCTCACCTGCCAATTTGCTGATACCATACACCGTATTGGGGTCCATGATGGTATCTTGTGGTGTATTGATTCGTGGTGTAGAAGGACCAAAAACCGCAATGGAGCTAGGCCAATACACTTTGTTCAATATTCCCTCCTTAGCCATGTCTAGGACATAGAACAATCCATTCATATTCAACTCCCACGCAAAAGCCGGATTCTTCTCAGCCGTGGCCGACAACAAGGCGGCCAACAAATACACTTGTTTTATATTGTGTTTTTTGACAACCGCGTGCAAAGCTTCTTTATCCAAAATATTCAACACCTCATAAGGGCCTTCCAACAAAATAGGATCCACTTCATGCGTCGCCTTCACATCGGAAGCCACCACGGTATCCTTACCAAAATCTGTACGTAATCGCTCCGTCAACTCTATACCAATCTGACCAGACGCGCCAATGATTAAAATGCTCTCGTTCATTGCGAATAAATCTTGTTCAAACTTACAACAGAAGAATGAAACTAAGGCAATTTACTCAACCAATCTACCATTGCTTCAATGGTCTCCAAAGACAGACTTTCCTCCAAAGTGCCATATTCAGATATACCTCCATTCTCAGTGTATTGAAACAGGTGATTATGATGGCTCAAAATGATCATCTCAGTTTGCTGATGAAAAGGCAGTGCGCCATAAATGGCTTGCGTATTCACCGCTGCATTCACCTGCAAATCTTTGTCCCCATTGAGAATCAAAACAGGACAATGTACTTTTTTCCAATCTTTACTCGGATCGTGTTGTATAAAATACCGCATCCAAGAGGTATTGAAGGAGGCGTTGTAATAATCAAACACTTCCTTCCCCTCCAACTTACCATCCTCCTCAGAGGTAGGTGAATCTTCGGGATGGACCACATTTTCCTTGATAAACTGAACCACTTTTACAGAATCATTCACTTCAACGATATAGTCCATGATTCGCGTGTTAAAATCCACGTCTCGTTGCGCGTCCTCTCTACTCTTTCCGCCGTTTACTTGAAGATCAAAACTTTGTTTTTGTAACAACTCTAATCCTCCAACACCGGGGCCCGCCATAGAAACAATGCAAGCGATATCTTGTCTTTCTGCCGCTACCATTGCTGCTACCAAGCTGCCCTCGCTATGCCCCAGCAAACCGATGCGCGCTGGATCTAATGAAGGATGCTGTTTTAACTGAGCAAAAATCGCTGAAGCATCCTGAGCAAAATCGAAAGAAGTAGCACCTTCAAAATCTCCCGTAGATTCTCCCACACCACGTTCATCATACCGAAATGTGGCCCAACCCAATTTTGCTAGTGTATCTGCGATAATCGCAAACGGCTGATGGCCCAAGATATTTTCATTTCTATCTTGAGGACCACTGCCCGTAATCATTAACAGACAGGGAAAAGGACCTTCACCTTTGGGCAATGATAAAGTACCGTGCAGCTGAATCTCCAAGCCCGTTGTCGTCTTTGACAACATCACCAATTCTTGTGTAGGATAATCAAAAGGAGGTTGAGGAGTTTGAGGTCGTTTGAACATGGAAACACGCTTGAGTTCGGCATCCTCCACTTTGTTTTCTCGAGAGAAATCCAAAGGCATACTCATACCTCTCTGAGTCAGCACCCCCTTAAATTTTTGCTCTTGCTCTATCCACTCCCCACGATAAGAGGCGCCCAACTTCTTGGACTCCCATTGCCATGCACCTTTTTTCACACTCCATGATTGCAAAGCAATGGACTTGCTTGTTTGCTGTTTGCTATACAATTCAAATGGCCCTTCTGTTGGATGAATACAATGAATCTCTAGCGGTAAAACTTGCTCTCCCACTTCCAACATTCCATACCAATTACCCTCCATTTCTTGTGCAAATACATGCACGGTAAGAAGAAGACCAAAACTCAACAAAGTCAAATTTTTCATATCACAAAGATGCACTTTTCCTGTTGTAAATTCGCGTTGTGAAAAAGATTCAAACCCTTTCAATCGATGAATTTGATTATCCTCTGACTGAAGATCATATTGCGAAACATCCATTGAGTAATAGGAGTGATAGTCAACTCCTGTATTACCATAACGGAATCATCGAACATAAAAAATTCACGGACATCATTGATTTATTTCAACCCGATGATTTTTGGGTAATCAATAATACCAAAGTGATTCCCGCTCGGGTTCATTTTCAAAAAGCCACTGGAGCGCTCATCGAAATTTTCTGTTTAGAGCCCATCGGAATGGACTATACTTCCGTTCTCACATCACAGCAAACATGCCAGTGGCTTTGCTTTGTAGGAGGAGCTAAAAAATGGAAAGAAGGCATGCTCTCTAAACCCTATTTACTAAATGGCAAAGAGGGGTTATTAGAGGTAAGTTGTCTTGACAAAAACGATCATGGCTATACGATCCAATGGCGCTGGAATATCGGCCAATTCAGCGAGGTATTGGATGCCTGCGGCGAATTGCCCATTCCTCCCTATTTAAACAGAGACACTGAACCGGAAGATTACGATCGTTACCAGACGCTGTTTGCAAAACTGGAGGGTTCTGTGGCCGCTCCTACCGCTTCTCTGCATTTCGATGCCGACGTGATTGAGCGCATCAAAGCAAAGGGCGTGCAGCAAGCTGCACTTACCTTGCATGTTGGAGCAGGCACTTTCAAACCCGTGAGCACCCAAAATATCGGAGAACATGAAATGCATGCCGAGTATTTTGAAGTGCCCATCTCCTTTCTCGAAAATTGGATTCAAAAATTAAAATTGAATCAAAGAACAATTGTTGTGGGAACCACCGCATTGAGGACATTAGAGACATTGTACTGGTTAGGAAATGAGAAGGCAGAGCCCAATGAGCAACACCTTTTTCATCTTGGGCAATGGTCGCCCTATCAAGACAAAATCGAAAATGCACTAGTAGAAAACATCGAATGGTTGTATCAAAAAGCAACCCAATTGGGTCTCAACACCATTGCTGGAACCACTCAAATCATCATGGGTCCTGGATACTCCATCAAAACGGCTGATGCTTTGATCACCAATTTTCACCAACCCAAAAGCACATTGCTTTTGTTGGTGCACGCAGCGGTAGGAGAGGATTGGAAGAAAATTTATGAATCGGCACTGGCCTATCCTTACCGATTTTTAAGCTACGGAGATAGCTCATGGCTAGAAATAAAAAAGGCCTCTCAATGAGGCCCTTTTCTATTTTCCTACTCTATTATTCTTGGATGAATCTTCTGTCGTCTATATCCGCCGACTCTCTGTAAGCTCCGAATATTCTTTGAGATAAAGAAGATTTAGCTCCCATGGAAACACTCTTCTTTTCCGTTGCATAGTTATCCAATGATTGAGCTTCCACCACATCTGTTAATCGTTGTACAACGTACACTCCGCCTTCACCAATGATAGGCTCAGACACTTTGTCTTTTGCCAACCCAAAGCAATTGCCCACCAAAGCAAATTCTTGCTCGCTGATTCCGGCCTCAGGAATGTTTACATTGCGCATAGATACATTTTCTGAACGTTTTACGGTTAGTCCATTGGCAGTGGCAATTTCTTGCAAACTACTTCCTTTCAACTTAGCCGCCCAAAGCTCTCCTTTCTTCTCTTTGATCACTTTGATTTTCATTTGATCCTTTACATTGTCAAAGGATGGTACACCGCGCTCTCTGATCTCTGTCAACACCGCTACCACGACACTGTTGTCTATCACCATAGGAGAGGATACATCGTTTATTTCTGCCTTGTACGCCCAGTTCACCACATTTTGTGCATTACCATTGATTCCCATTACATTGGTTGCATTGGGAGTGATCATTTTTGCAGAAACCACACGCTGATTGGCATCCATTCCCTTTACATTGCTTCTGAAGGAGGCCGTATCTTTAGAATTAATGGTAATCTCTTTTAATTTTCTGATGGCTACATCTTGCGTTCTTGGACTCGCCTCTATGGGTTGTTCCAAAGCGGCCACATAGGTATTCATCTGTGGTGCCTTTTTCTGAGTAACTTCTACTACATGGTATCCGAATTGAGTAGAGATTACTTGAATCTCTCCAATCTTTCCATCAAAACATGCCTTCTCAAACTCCGCGACCATGGCCCCTCTTCCAAACATTTTCAAATCCCCACCCTCATCTTTGGTTCCATCTGTTCCGAATAATTTAGCCATTTCGGCAAAGTTCTTCTTCGCTCTCACAACATTGGCAATCGAATCTGCCTTAGCTTTTCCTTTGGGTGAAGCATCCTTGATCAAAATGTGTCTCGCTCTTACGCTATCCACCTCAGAAACACGCTTCGCAATTTTCATCAATTTTACAACACCCCCTTCAACCACGGGTCCAACCACTGAGTCGATAGATGCCGATAAAATCATAGAATTGTATGGTTCACTCACACTACCTGACTTGTAACGTGTGCTAGCACCCGCACTGGCGCTCGAAAACTCTTTGATAGCCGCGCTTAAATTGTTTTTGATCATCGCTGTATCCTCTGAAGAAGGTACCACGTTCATCATTACATAATCCACACTACGGCTTCTTTCTTGCTTATACTCCCTTTCAGACTTGTGCTTATTGTAGTATGATTTAATATCGTCATCCGTAACATTCACATCGGCGTCAGGAATCTCTGCAAAAGATTTGGCCACAAAATCAACAGAAACTCTATTGTTATTGGCTTTAAAGGCCCATTTAGCATCAATGGTGTTGGTATAGGCACCCCATTTCACTAAGTTGTCATACTTCTCTCTTTTTCTTTTGAAAATGAAAAAAGACTTCATCAAATCAACTTTGGCAGGATCTTGAGAATCAAAGTACTTTCTAACACGATCACGATATGACATTGAATCCACACCTTGATAGATGGTTTGTTTGATGTAAGGAGAAAGATATTTACCGAACATCATCTCTTCATATTCATTATCCGAAACATCGATGCCTAACGCCTCTAAATCATCAGCGTAAAGACGCTCTTCTATCAATTGATTCCAAGTATCATTGCTCAATCCTGATTCATTTTTGGAATAATCAAATACTGCTCTTTGCTTCGCAATCGCTCTTTGCCACTCTTCGTAGTTGACCTCTGATCCGTCTATTTCTCCAAGCGCATCAGGGCCACTGCCCATTCCGGAATCTAAAGCGTTCTGAATAATAAATAACAAGAGCGCTCCACCCACTAGAACGAGTGCCAACCATCCTTGCCTTCTGATTTTCTCAATCATTGCCATAATTTCATCTTTTAAAAGGTCTGCGAATATCGTAAAAAAAACGAGTTGTTTTACAATCGCTTTCTAAATTTTGGGGGATCGTACCTTACTCCGCCTTTTGAAGGCGTATTCTCTCTATTTTCTGATCGGAAACCTCAAGGATGGTACAATTGAATGTCCCAATAGAGAGGCTATCCCCTGGCTCAGGCAAACTCTCTAACTCCAGTAGAATCAATCCTCCTAAGGTGTCATAACTTTCCTCATCTTCGGGCAAATCCAAATGAAAGGCATCATTGATAAACTTCACCTCCTCTCTTCCGTTAAAAATGTAGGAGCCATCCGGCTGCGGATTATGCACTTCAGGATCTGTGTCATGTTCGTCATGGATCTCGCCTACAATTTCCTCAATCACGTCCTCAAGAGTGGCCATGCCGGCAGTTCCTCCAAACTCATCTACCACAATAAAAACATGTCTTTTTTCTCTGATGTTCAAGCTTAACATTTCCTGAGCAGGCATCGCCTCAGGCACGATACATACAGGTCTCAATACTTCTACCAAGGTAGCGGGTGCTTGGAATAAATCAAATGAATGAACATAACCAATGATATCATCAATGTTCTCTCCAAAAACCAATATTTTAGAAAAATGCGTTTCAATGAATTTCTGTCTGATTTGTTCAATGGTGCTTAGCTTGGATACAGCCACAATCTCATTTCGTGGAATCATACAATCCCTGGCTTTAACCTTGGAAAAATCCAATGCCTTTTGAAAAATCTCAATCTCATGATCCATGCTATCCATGGCTTCTGGCTGGCCCGTTACCTTCTCCAAGTAATCATCCAAATCCACTCTACCAAAAACGCGCTTTTCTGTTATTTCATCATGCTTTCCTCTTCCAATAAAAATGCTGGCGATACCATTGACCAATTGAGCAAAAGGCCATAAAACAATGTACCAAATCAAGAGCGGTAAAGCCAAAATGTTCAACCACCGATTGGGGTTGGCGGTCACCAACATCTTTGGTAAGAACTCACCAAACAAAAGGATGACCACGGTAGAAAGAACCGTTTGGGTAAGGACCACTCCTCCTGACCCTAAACTGTTGGATAAAAACGGAAAGTAGGTCTCCAACATCAAAACAATTTGATCCCCCAACTTGATCCCAAATATCACCAGACCAATATTATTTCCGATGAGCATCGCAGATAAAAATTGCTTCGGCTGTCCTAACCAATACGACACTATTTTAGCCGACCACAGACCTTGCTTCTTGTCCAACTCAATTTTCAAATGGCTCGCGGAAATAAAAGCCATTTCCATGCTGCTAGAAAACGCGCATCCTAACATAGAAACCAACACCCAAAACAACCAAGAATCTGTCATCTTACTTATTCTCTTGCTGACGCTGTTGCATTCGTTGATATAATTTTCTTCTAAAAAACCACATCACAAAAGAAATGGCTGGAATCACCAAATTTTGAGCTTCTTTTTCCCAACCATTCACCACCATTCGGAATACCGCATAAATCAGAGTGGCACAACCCACAGCAAACCAAAAGTGAATTAAAAAACGACTCATTTTTTCCATTACTCAGTTGAATTTACGTTAAACTTTCCTGTAGGTTGTAATATATGATAACTCGTAAAAGCACTGTTACTCTCAAGACCTTTGCCATACAACATGCCATTCTTGGTGGCTATTGTAACCCAGTCATCGGTAACTATTAAATCGCTGTCTTGGTAAAAGGTCAATTGCTCGGTCAATAAATACTCTTGATTAACATTGATCAACTTCACTTTACCGTATGCGTTGAAAATGGCCTCCTTTTCCAAATAATCTCCGCTATTGGCTGTTAACCATGCCTCCTCTGCTTTTCCATCAGACTGATAAAAAGTCATCTTAAACCCTTTAGAAGCTACTATTCTTGACTGCTGGTTTTGAAAGCGCTCCAATAAAGGAGCTTCTAAACGCGTAGCTCTGTTACCTCTTTCCGTATACATATACTGAGCATTGACCGTTGTCTGGATGGGATAGTTAAATTCTTCAGTAGCCGCCTTAATATCGGTCATTTCGTTTTGACATGCCATACATAGAAGCAACCCGATTACCCAAAATAACCTAGTCATATTTCCTCTGAATAAACCACCGTTCAAAAGGATGCAATTGAACCCCCAACAAAATGGCATGCGATTCCACCCTAGTTGGGCTTACATCAACAATGTTCCTCTCTCTCCATTGATAACCTAACTGAATAGTCGTATTGGACTTAGAAGAACGAATGGGCATGCTCACCCCAGCACTATAAACACGTTTGGTGGCTTGATCATTACCCGCTCGAATATAATCTTGAATAGTGGTCCACCCCAATCGATACCGCATTAAACCAAAAAAAGATTGGCTTCTATCCGGGGATTGAGGCATCCACTCCATGGACACCGTTTGTGCACGATAATTTCTCAATCCGCCTAATTCTTCCCACCCCACAACTGTATTTTCCACACTTGACCAATCTTGCTCGGTTTGAGAAAATGCGCATGACCAATACCCTCCATTCTTCATCCAATAGGAAATGCCAGCTGAAACTGTCCATTGCATGGGTATTTTCAATTGCCTAGGAACTTCCATGTTAGAAAATCCAGTATCAATGGTTACCGGCACACCACCGTAGTTGTAATAATTGACACCAAATTCATTACTGAATGAGCGAAGACTCGCTTGAGGGGATAAAGTTGCCCCTATATTTCCTACAGCTAAACCTCTTTTATTGCCAGTTTTACGATTGCCAAAAAGCGGAAACTGGTACCACGCACCAAGATCCCAACGCACATCATTGATCCGCAACTCGTTAGAGAATCGACTGTTGTACACGTTGGTATTCAAAAACTCCAAATCGCGATTATGACTCACCATCCCGAACATATATTGGAGATTGAGACCCACAGAAATCTGATGACCAACCACCTTGGCTGAGTCCTTCACCAAAACAAATTTTCTGGCAGCGCCGATTCCCAATTGATGAAATCCCCCACTTCCATACTGATGCTTGATACCTGAAGTGCTATCATTGATAGCAAATGGCACATCCACCGCATAGCCTACACGGCTGTAATCCGATAAACCCAAGGCAAATCCCCAAGGATTTCCTGTTTTTCTGAAGCCCATGGCAATCTCCCCAATATTGCCGCCATAAAAATTATTGGAGGATTCACTTTGCACTACTTTACTACGGTGAGTCGACACCGATGTTTGAAAAGCCGTCTCTTTAACCCACGCATAAGTAGCTGGATTATTCATTTGAAATATTTGTGGATCAACAGCTACAAAAGCCGCTCCGCCCATGGAAAGCATGCCCGCATTTCCATTGATTACTTTTTCTCCTATACCCAACCGGGTAAGAGGATCACTCAATGTATATTGAGCATCCATTGCAATAAAACACAACCAAAAAAAGAAAACTAATAATCCACTATTTCTCATGTAACCAAGCGTTCAAACCGATCAAATTCAATCTTTCTATTATTCTTGCGCCTTTCGGCAAAAAACCTTTCAAATATACGGCATCTGACCCGGTGAATAAGATTTCAACTAGGTTATGGCGCTTTGCATAGTGCTGACTCAGCGCCAAAACCTCGTGTAACCATGCCTCATGCCCGCCCTCCCACAGATTCTGCCGAGTAGAAAAGTCACTTGTAATTTCCATGTCAGGAGTAATCAAAGGCAGTTTGGCAGTAAAATGATGCATCGCTTTCCAACGTAAAATACGCCCTGGAGCGATGCAAAGTCCGATGATCTCATCCCCTTTAGCGCAGGTATAGGTGACACACGTGCCTAAATCGACCACTAAAATTTGATGCGCTGAGGAAACTTTCAGAGCTCCTATTACGGCGGCTATACGATCAGCGCCAAGGGTTTCAGGGGGAGCATAATGAATATGACAAGGGGGTGTGACGTGACCTGAAAAAATGTGCCAATCCCCATCGAGGTCAAATGGAACATTCGAAACATTACAAATGACTTTGGATGCAAACTTAAATCGCGATTCTAGCGATTTTATCATTAGGTCACATTCCTCATGACCACATTTGCCATACTCCATCAAGGTTTCAGTTTCAAATACCGCCCATTTTACGGAAGTGTTGCCCGCATCGATCATCAACCGATAATCTCCCTCGTTACTCCCCATATAAAACAGTAACGGTTCCTTTCTTGGAGAACAACTCGTCCGCCCCATTGGAGCACCTTATATAATATACATAAACGCCTTGAGGAACATAATCCTCTCCCTCATCTCTACCATCCCATCGAACGGAATAATCATCGGTTTGAAATAATACGTCTCCCCATTTAGAATAGATCACCATTTCAAAACCTGTTTGAGGGGAAAAAGAAACCACAGGGCCGAAAGTATTATTCACTCCATTAATCACCATACAATTGGGGATATACACTTTTGGTGTTTGCAACATGGCTATTTCATTTGACCACGCCTCAAAAGCAGTATCGACAGCCAAATCCCCCACATGTCCAACCGCCTTAATCCGATAATAAAAAAGGCCATCCTCTTGAAACAAAGAATCCACATCATCGTTATGATATTGAGCAAGCCCATTCATGGTTAGCAACTTGGAATAGAAACCATTCTTTCCCAACTTCCGATACAATTGATATTCATACACATCACTTGGCCAATCCATATAACCACTCCATTTGAGTGAATTCTCATCACGTTCATCATTCAAAAGCCCTTCCAATAAAATGGTTTTTCCAACATTCGAGTACGCTGTGGTATCGCCACATTCATTGACTATGGCAAACCTAAAACGATAGGAAAAATACGCCGGTACCAAACCACTCACTGAAAACACTACATTACTTAAACCATTATCCAAATATTGAACATTGGACCACTCCTCAAAAAAATCATCATACTGCTGCAAAATCACTTGATGAAGGGTGGCTGTCGGCTCCACAAAACAATGAATAGAAATAGAAGAATCCAATTCTACATCCACATTGGAAATGTAAAATACGGCAGGTGGAGATGGATAGTTCAATGTAATATTTCTGACATTGCTGATGCTAAATCTTCCGTTATTTCCAATGGCTAAAACATAATAGGCGTGATTCAAATCTAAAAATCCCTGCAACTCATGCGTGTACTGCAATGTCCCGGCATCAACGGTATCAACAATGCTGTACAAGCCGTTGCCCTCAGCATGATAGATGATATAAGCCGCAACACCATCCATCCATCCTTGATAAGGAGTCCAAGACAAACTAATATTATCTGTACAAAATGTTTGCTGCAAGGGCGCTAATAACACCGAACAATTGCAGCTAGCACTTGCCTCACTGGTATTGGGGCTAGGTGGGTTTCCACTGGGACAATCATCAAATGCAGCAAGCGTATAACAAGCCGATTGGTTGGCTGATTGTATGCTGAGGTCAGCATAGGAGGTAACATTACCTCCATAAATCGTGTCGACAATAAACTCCCCCGACGAAGAGCAAACGTATAAGATATAACCCGCCACATCATCCGATGCACTTACATTCCAATTGATGAGGGGGTGTCCATTGCTTACCGTAACCGAGGTGATTTCAGGAACCACTGGAGGTGTTTGATCGTAAAAAAAACCTTCTTCCACAGGGCTAATGCTAGGACAAGTACTTTGATTAGAAAAAATTAAAAAACTTAGCAAATCACCACAAGTTACAATTTCAAATGGATAAGCGTTTTCCGAGGAGGGCAATGTAACGGAATTACTCCAATTGGTAAAGGGATCATCCCACATCAATAAATATCCGTTGACGGCATTTTGTCCGCTCCAACTCACTTCTAGCATGCCCGGATTGGATGCCGATGTGGACAATGAAAGCACTACGTTGCACATTGTAGCACTTGGCGGTGCCATGATATTGCCTGCAAGGGTGGAATATTCCACCACCAGATAATAACACAGATCCAATACTGTGGCATCATTCGATACATCAATATAACTGGTGGTACTTGCATTGAAAAGTGTGGCAATTTCAACAAATGGACCGCCACTAGAGGCAAACAAGTGATAAGCAACAAAGTCACCATTGGGGTCGATCACAGCAGTCCAATTGACGGTGGTGCTTCCTGCCGCATCTACTTGAGTACACTCAATCTCAGGTGAAACTAACTGGGCCTTTAAACCCAATGAACCGATGCATAAGCACAATGCTATTAAAAAAAATCTAATCAACGTAGTTCACTTGCTTGAGTAAATGAATTCGCAATCTGTTAAACTCATCTATCGTTTGTTCAATAACGTCTTTAGCCGATATAAGATTGTTTAATCGTGACGAAACTTGTCCGATTTCCAACTCTCCCTCTATCATATTTCCCTCAAACATGCCCTTTTTAGCCCTTGCCCTACCCAACAACGCTTTAAGTTCCTCAATAGTTGCTCCATTCTGGTAAGCCATTTTCACCTGTTCTGAAAATGGATTGGAAAGCAATCGAACGGGAGTGATTTCTTTCAACGTGAGCTGGGTATCCCCCTCATCTGCATCGATCACCGCCTGTTTAAAAGACGCATGAGCCGATGATTCTGTGGTTGCCACAAAACGAGACCCCATTTGAACTCCATTAGCCCCTAAGGCAAAAGCCGCCATCATGGACCTTCCATCCGCAATACCACCCGCAGCAATCAATGGTATAGAGATCGCATCACGGACCTTTGGAACGAGGCACATGGTAGTGGTTTCTTCTCTACCATTGTGACCACCTGCCTCAAATCCCTCTGCAATCACGGCGTCGCATCCAGCTCTTTCCGCCTTTACAGCAAATTTGGCACTCGATACCACGTGTAAAACCTTGATTCCCGCATTGTGAAACCTTTCCGTGTACAACGCAGGGTTTCCTGCTGATGTGATCACCACCGGCACCTTACTTTCAATGATGATTTCAATATGATCCGCTATTTGAGGATAAATCAGAGGTAAATTCACTGCAAAAGGTTGTGACGTGTGGTCCTTACACTTTTGGATATGCTCTTTAAGCACATCTGGATACATAGATCCAGCGCCTATGGTACCCAATCCTCCGGCGTCACTCACTGCGCTGGCCAATCTCCATCCAGAGCACCAAATCATTCCACCTTGAATAATCGGATATCGAATATTCAACAAATTCCTTACCTCATTCACGTCCTAAAAATAAGAAAATTTTGCATTCAAATTCTTAATATCGAACACATTCGATTTTTTTGTATATTTGCTTTTAAGACATTATGAAAAAATATTTACTCCCTTTTCTCGCCGTTTTGTTTTTTCTGCCTTCCAGCGGACAATACCGGATTGATTACGGAATCCGCGCTGGTGCGGCTAATTACCTCGGTGATATTGGAGGGAAAAGTGATCCGAGAAGAGATTTCATCGTGGATATGCATCTTCCCTCTACGCGATGGGCGGTAGGAGCATTTTACCGAAAAAGGAAGAATAAGAAATTGGCATGGTCGGCCACAATGGACTATATCCGCATTGAAGGACGTGATGAGCTTACCACCTATTTCCCGAGACGCGCCCGCAATCTGAGATTTAAAAATGATATGGTAGAACTATCAGGCCGTGGGGAATTTACCCTTTACTATGATAGTGATCTTACCAACCAAGGGTATTTCAGCCCGGATATGAAAATTTATGTTTTCGGTGGTTTAGCCGGATTGTATTCCAACCCCAAAGGATACATCAACGAATTTGCCGCCGATTATATTTCCCGAGAACAAGGCGGTTCTATTCAGGATTACTACGGAAGGTGGGAAAAAGTTAGACCTTGGAAGACGGAGGGGCAAGACAACGCATACTCTCCTGTAACTTTTGCTATTCCTACGGGAATAGGCATGTATTTTACCTATCTTAAAAAATGGAGATTCGGTATGGAATATTGTTGGAGAATTACCTTCACCGATTACTTGGATGATATCTCCACACAGTATCCCACCGAAGCTAAAATAGAAGCTTCAGCAGGTTCAGATGCGACCATCGCCAAAGGATATGTTTTCCATAGCTTTGATGACGACTTATTTGTTAACGATCGATCGATTGACGAAGGAATTCCAAATTCAAACTTCTATACGGCGGGCAGTCCTCGGGGAAACAACTTGAACAATGATAATTACATGACTTTTCAATTTTACGTGAGTAAAATTGTGAAAACCAAGTCCAATTTCTATAAATCAAAATACAATTGGATGACCAGCAAAGGAAGAGGAGGGACAAGAAAAGGAGTCATTAAATTCTAATCTTTAGAAATCCATATTCAAAGAGAGATAGAACACTCTCGGAAGTATTTGTCCGTCGTCAATTCCCCAGGCCCAATCGGCTCTCAAAAAGTAACCGAGCACTTTAGATCTTAATCCAAATCCGTAACCATAAATAATGGGTTCACGATTACTATTTACCGTCACACTGACTGGCCGAACTGTCACCGTATTGGTATTAAACCCATTGGAGACATCATATGGAGACTTGCCCGTCCACGCACTGCCTACATCTCCAAAACCAATCACCTGAAAATGGCGAATGAAATCACTACGTATGGGAGTTTTCGATAAATAGCTAAAAACAGGAACTCTGATTTCTGTATTCGCTGCAATAAAACTGTTGCCATTGCGAGCGTTGATATAGAAACCCCTCATGGGTCCGCAGAAGGAAGCAAATCGATAATTCATTTGGGTGGAGACCTCCGTACTTTGATCGACTCGCTGAAACAACCAATTATCCACTCCACCTAAATAATGAACAACTCGTCTAGCGCCTAATGAAGTGACGCCCGCCACCCTGAAAGCCGTTATGATGGAGCGATGCAATTTCTTGTAATGCCTGAAATCACCACCCAAAATATGCATGTCGGTTTTTTCCTTCCAATTGTCTGGCTGTTGATAAAATTCATACCACAACTTTCCTCTCGTGCCTTCCAACAAATTCAATCCTAAACTTCTGGTATTGTCCAAATTGTACTCGAGCAATAGACCGGCATTATTCTCATTTTCATTGGGATCCGCTAAACTAACGGGATCCACAGATAAGTTAATTCTCCTATCCCATCGATAGATTAAATTCAAACGAATACAATGAAATTCATTGAAAGGATATTTCCACTGTTGTGTTACCATATACGTTTCCAGTCTATATGCGCTGAAAATATTTCCCCAACGTTGGGACCTTCTTTGAAACGTAATTTTCTTGTCCAATTGATTTTTATTGTTCTCGAAGGCCAATCCAAAATCACTATTCCGGATATCTGCCGCAACACGAACCGCTGCGTACATCCTATAGTCCTCCAATAAATCGGAAATGGACACCTTAATCAATCCACTCATTCCTGGAAAAATACTGGTAGGTCCTGAACTCGCATTTTGGTAAAACGAACTGGCAAAGGTGTTATCCAATTTGGTAGAGGCAAAATCTGTGGCGAAGTTCAACTCATAATTACTCCGCTTCAATTCGGATTTCTCTTTCTTCTTTTTGTTGGAAGTACTGTCCGCCAATATTAAACTCGACTTTTCCTTAGAGTACAATAATCTCTCCTCAGAAAAAAGAAAATGATTCAAATCAATCTGATCAATTGCAACAGACTTGGTAACATAATCCAACGTATCCATTGGCAATTGGTCTAATTCATCCTCTTTGGCCAAAGCAACATGATTCCATCCCTTGTACTTCTTTTTAGACAGCCGAACATGTCCTGAATAGTAATGCATGTAATTCCAACTGCTATCTTGCATAGGACCTTCCAATACCCTTGCCTTGAATGGCAACTCAGCAATCTCATTTACCAAAGGCGCTTTGCGATAATGTATGGTAGTGTCTACGCTTGCAATCACTGAGTCCCATCTTATACGTAAAAATCGCATACCCGAAGATCTTTCCTCTACGCAACCCATCTCATCAGCCCCTAATCCAAATGAAAATCGAAGAGGATACTGCGAAGTATAAATCATCTCCGACTTCCCATTTCCTGCCACATCCACCTGAGAAAGTGAATACGGCTTGGTTGACTTCTCGTCTTTTGTTTTAGATAAGTAAACCACCTTTCGATTGGGCAATATGACTGGACTAAAATCATCCTCCTCCGTTTTGGTTAATGCTTTGGGAGAATTACCAATGGCTGGCAAAACAAAGACATCACTTTTACCTGCTGAAACACCAATAAAGACAATGTTCTTTCCATCAGAACTAAACCTGGGATACAACACTTTGTCAATTGAGAAGATTTGCTTCTCATTCCATTTTTTTTCTGAAATAGAATACTGAGCAAAACGCAAAAAACCTTTTTTCTCATAGAAATAACAAAATGTCTCAGATGTCGGGTGCCAACAAGTAGACGGGAATGACAAATCCTCCATTCTATCTAACTTAGGTTCTCTTTTTAAAATACATTTTACTTTTTCCGTTGTCTTATTGTACAACCATAATCTGTATTGCCCCTTCTCATGAGTTACAAATGACCAATAAGCTCCATCAGGACTTTCATGAAAATCACGATAGATAAACTTTTTCTTAGACTTAACGGCTATTTCACCTAGTGTTTTCCTCAGCTTTGGATCATTAGGAATATCCGTAGGTTGAATGATGCGCTGCAATTTCGTGGAATAAAATTGATAAAACTCATCGACAATCACATCGAGGCTTTTTCCTACAATCAATTCAAATCCCAAATCTACCCCCCTGGCAAACTTGGACATTTGAACAATATTAGGAATTACCTGGTATCCATATCGATCGGCTATAAAACTCCAAAAGGCCGCGCCTCCTAATCGAGCCTCATCATCACGCCAAAAATTGATTTGCGGCTTTTTCTGTTGCAACTCCTTGATCATGAATAGGTCCAAATCTGCACTCTCTGGCTTAGCCATCCAAAGTCCCAATCCCTTCATATACCATTCTGGAAATGCAGAAAAGGCCACTTCCTTTAACGCGTCTTTCCAGGAACCTCCATAGAGCACTTGATTCACGGCTATTTGCGCCAATCCCTCTTGTAATTGGCGAAAATAAGCGTCATGATCCCCTTCAAAATAAACAAAAAGCTTGTTTTGAATAATGGCCGACGTCCCTATGATTTGGTTATTCTCATTAGGTGTTGAACCCACATTGGTCTGGCGCATATCCGATTGACTGAGATAGGCCATGATATACAATCTCTCTCTTGGCTCAAACCCTAAAAAAGCAATCAGTTCTTCAAAAAATTTATCACTTTTCTCTGCGGTTTGAAGGGCCAATTTCTCCCCACCTTGATAGAAATATACATCAGCATACTTCGCCTTATAATAAGACCATTCAAAATCCCGGTATTGCACCCTGCTTTTTCCGAACTCTAAGTTGCTTCCTTGATAAAACTGCGCGACAAGAGGATTCTGTACAGAAAAAATTAAAACCAAAAAAAACGCCGTGATATGTCTTAACATTGCTGGCTAAAATAATCCATATATGGCTGACCAACACTACAACTTTCTTAAAAGAAATAAAATTAATCTCATCCAATTTGCTTTTGGCCCCTTTCAAGAAAACACTTATGTGATTTGGGCGGATGGGGATCGGAATGCCTGTGCCATCGATCCGGGAATGTCCAACGCTCAAGAAGAAAATATTTTTATAGAAGCCCTGCAGCATTTTAATTTGGAGCTCACTGCTATCTACAACACCCACTGTCACATCGATCACATCCTTGGCGTTGCTTTTTTACAACGCAAATTCGCTGTTCCTTTTTACCATCATCCATTTGAAGAAAGTAATATTACTCGATCCGAACAAATGAGCTCGCTATGGAATATTCCTTTTCTTGCTCCGATTACAAAGGGGAAAGATTTATTGGAAGGAGTACCCTTGGAAATAGGAAGTGAAGTCTTAGAAACCATTTTTGTCCCTGGACATTGCACTGGACATTTGGCCTTCATTCATCACCCTTCGAGTACAATCCTTAGTGGTGATGTCTTATTTAGAGAAAGCATCGGCAGAACGGATCTTCCGGGCGGTAGCATAGAAGAAATCCAAAAATCCATTTATCGTATGTATGAATTTCCAGATGATTATGTTGTTTTGAGCGGGCATGGCCCTGCCACTAGCATTGGGCATGAGAAAAAAAACAACCCTTTTTTTCCAGCCCCTTAAACTTTCCTCAATGTGAAAGCAAAGGTGCTTCCGATTCCTTCTGTGCTGCGCACCGTAAGGGTTTCCTGATGAGCCTCTATGATATGCTTGCAAATGGCCAAACCCAACCCAGAGCCACCATCGTGTCTCGATCGACTTTTATCGACTCGATAAAAACGTTCAAAAATTCTCGGTAAATGCTCTTTGGCTATGCCAATCCCATCATCCGCCACCTCACACAAAATATGCTCCTCCATGTCATAAAACCGAAGTTTTACTTCTCCATTCTCCTGGCCATAGTGGATCGAATTAGAAATCAGGTTGGTCAATACTTGCTCGATTTTCGAAGCATCTCCCAATACCATCAATTGCTTGGGAGAACCCTCCTTTACAAACAACCTGATCCCCTTGGTGGCGGCGTAGTCCTCTAAATCTACCATTACCTTTTGCACCAATGCAATCAAATCAAACTTACCTTGATTAAGGGGCATCGCTCCACTTTCCAATTTAGTGATCAAATCCAAATCAATGATCAGTTCAGATAACCGATCGGCCTGACGATTGGCCTTTGAAACAAAAAGTTTGATGCGCTCCTTATCTTCCAAATCATCATCCATCAACGTTTCCAAATAACCTTGGATTCCAAACAACGGAGTCTTTAACTCATGGGCTAAGTTTCCAATATACTCCTTTCTAAAGGAATCGGTTTCCTTGAGCTGCTTCACTTCCTTTATTTTGTCTTCCACCCATTGCGAAACCTCCGATTCAATATCTTGAAGAATATCCTCACTCATCACGATACTGGGTTTTTTCTCCGTTTGACTTTTAAAAGTGTGAATATTCTTGTAGATAATTTTAATTTTCTGGTAAAGAAACTTTTCAATGAATCGACTGGTCAACCAATAAGAGGTTAAACCACTCAACACTCCCAAAATCAGGATAAAGAAAAAATACTCAAAAGCTTGATGGAAGTATAGAAAAAAAAGAAATAATAAAATCGAAACGAATAAAGCAATTACAGCTGCAATCCAAAATGCAATAGCACGCGGCGACCTTGGTTTCATCAAGGCTCAAATTTATAGCCAACTCCCTTAATTGTTTTAAATAATTCGTCTCCTAATTTTTCACGCAATTTCCGAATGTGCACATCGATGGTGCGATCTCCCACAATTACGTCGTTACCCCATACGTAATTCAGGATATAATCACGTGTGAATACTCTGCCAGGCGCAGAAACCAACAAAGCCAAAAGTTCAAACTCCTTTTTCGGTAACTGAAAAACCTCCGTTCCCTTGGTCACCAAATATTTGTCCTTATCGATGACGATACCGCCATTAGAAAGCACCTCTGAAGACGCAGCTGAACCTGAAATCTCCGTTCTCTTTAACCAAGCTTTTACTTTTGATATCAAAATTCTTGGCTTGATTGGTTTGGGTATGTAATCATCACCACCTGAATCAAAACCTGCGAGCTGACTATAGTCTTCATTTCTTGCTGTTAAGAAAGCAATGACGGTATTGGCGCATTCAGGAATTTCTCTTATCTCTCTACAGGCCTCCATTCCATCCATCTCTGGCATCATGACATCCATCAAAATGAGCGCAGGCACAATCTCTTTGGCTTTCGCCACAGCTTCGCGGCCATTGAGAGCAGAATGAATTTCAAATCCTTCCTTCTCTAAATTGTATCTCAGCAGATCAATTAAATCTTGCTCATCATCTACTAATAAAATACGTTGCGCCATAGTTCCATTATTTTCGTTTCAAAATTAGCGGAGAAAAAGTTAAATAGAGGTTAAGCAATGGTTAACGATTCATGGTTCAAATCTAACTAGCTTTGCGATATGTGGAACGATAAAACAATTTGGATTATTGGCGCCAGTCGAGGAATAGGCGCTGCATTGGCTCAGCTGCTCAATAAAAAGGGTGCGACGGTGGTACTTTCCGCTCGAGATCATGCGAGTCTTATCAATGTTCAAACTCAATTATCCCATCCTCAAAAATCATCGATCATTCCCATTGACCTCACCAACGAAGAGATGATTCGACAATCATTGAAGACGTTTGAAGCACAGCATCCCAATTGTGATGTCATTATTCATTGCGGGGGTATCAGCCAACGAGCATTGTCTGTGGAGACCCCTATGGAAGTGACAAGGAAAATATTTGAAAGCAACTTCTTTGGACATATTCAACTCACTCAAGCTGTGCTTCCGAGCATGCTGCAAAAAAAATCAGGAAAAATCATCGTTATTTCAAGTCTCACCGGCAAATGGGGGTTTTATTTGCGATCCTCTTATGCGGCCTCCAAACACGCTTTGCACGGGTATTACGATAGTTTGAGGATGGAAATTGAAAAAGACAACGTGCAGGTTCATTTGGTAACCCCAGGGTTCATTGCTACTGAAATTTCAAAGCACGCCTTGAACTCCAGTGGAGAGGCCGATGGTGCCATGGATGCCCATCAAGCTCAAGGTATCAGTGCACAAAATTGTGCGTCACAAATTATTAGAGGGGTAGAGCAAAATAAAAATGAATTCGGGGTAGGTGGAAAAGAGTTGTGGAGTCTTTTTTTACACCGGTATTTTCCAAGCTTATTCAAGAGGATTCTAAAGAAACAAAGCGCTCGATGATCCATCTTTGATTCTGCTGAAACGCAGCGCTTTCAGCATAAAATCGGGAAGAGGTTTCAGCGGATCACGTTTCTCCACATTCAAAAAAATTCCCCATTTCTCCATGATAGGCACTTTGTACACTTCAATGAGCTCAATCAAAATGCCATCGGGATCGTCGATATAAACACAATGGACTTTTGTCTTGCCCATACTCAGGGCTGAACTACTATCACAGGTGAAAGGAAAACCTTTCTTAGCTAAATTTTCACCCAACTCTGTCATCCCCTTTACATCCAAACCAAGATGCACAAAACCCAAATCGCCCCAAATTCTTCCTTTAAAAATTTTATTGGGTGTTCTATCCAATGGTTGAACCAGCTCAATATAATTTTTGCCTGTCACTTTTGCAAATCCACCACCAGTGGGTTTAGAAGCCGTTAACAACACTCTCCTGTATTTTTGATCGCCCGCTGGTAAATGTTTCCAATCCATAAACACACCCGTTTCATCCCACACTTTCTGATCAAAACCCAACAAATCCGCATACAATCGCAAAGATTTATCCATATCGCTCACCCCCATTACACAACCCAAAACACCTCCTGAGTGATGGCCATTATTGGTATACCAATTTTCATCCGATGTAAACTGAAAAATATTTCCATCAGGATCTTTTAAACTGAAAACCGCCCTCCCATCTAAACGCTCTTCCATTGGATAGCAAGTATTCACCAACTCACTCACAACCTGATGACTTCTATGCACATCACGTGATTTCATTACCACGGCATTGATACCAATATCTCCCCATTGAAAAGATTGCTTATTACCAATGGGAACAAAGGAAGTAGGTTGAATAACCTCCATGGCACATCCGCCTTGCAAATTGATCACCATGGATGCCCTTTTAGTAATGGTTTGATTTCTTGTATAGACATCCATGAGCGGTGCAGGTTGAACGGAATCAAAAAATGGAATATCGAGTCCGAACAATTTTCGGTATAGCGGTAACATCACATCCATATTGCTCACCGCAATACCAATGTGCTGCATACCATTGACTCTTGAAAACTTTTTACTCATTGAATCTAATTTTACGTTGTAATTCCGTGGCCTCTTGCCATAATTCAGGGAATTGACGATGTGCCCTTCGAGCTCTTAATATTCCATTTCTAAGGTTCCTCGTTTTATTCCAAGAAATGCTAAATAGACCAATTGCGATTAAGAATAAGAACCCGACAAATACCTCCAATCCATTCCAATTCGGAACCAACCACATAGCCAATCCCATGACCACCAGCCAATAAAATGGGGTTAAAAAGGTAAAAAACGCCAAGCGAATTGAATTATAAAACAACTCGTCTTTTACATTTCTTTGAATAAATTTTTCGGTCAATAAATACAAAGGGCTATAAACACATCTGCCAAGAGCCGCAGGTAACCATTCTATGTAATAAGCGCAATGAATTTTCCATTGATTGTTTTCCAACATCACCATGGACTTTGGATCAATCCCCATTGATTGGGTTAATTCCAAATACCGATGACAATAGTCTCGTGCTGATGGACTCAAAGAAGGCCAATCATTAATGAATTTTTGATACCCAATTAAACCCTCAAAGGAGCTTTTAGACAAAGAAGGGGTAAACAAAGGTGCTAACAAAATCAATTGGTCGTAATGATCATTATCTCTGATATCAATCATGAGGGATGAAAGCGAATCAGAGGCCTCCTTCACCAAAAGATTGATGGCTTTATTGGGGTCATCTACATATTGTTCCCAATAATTTTTCAAAGAAATTGGCTGTCCAATCTTCAACAATATACGCGGCTGGTACTCAACGAAACTGCTGTAATCCAAAGCCATTGGCAGAATTTTAAGATTCATCAACCGAGCGTCCTTCTCAATAGAACTAAAAGCCAATCTTGCAAATCCCTTTTTGAGCGGAGTCATGAGCTGCTTCTTACCTCTATGAGAGCCCTCAGGAAACATTGCAACCACAGCACCTTTTGATAATCTCTCCCGACAAACTTTAAAGACCTCTTCATTCCTTTCCATTTGATCCGCCACATTATCTTTTTCTCGATAAATCGGCAACATGTGTATGCCGTGTAAAAAAGAGGCCACTCGCTTATTTTTAAATACATCTGATCGGGTTAACCAATGAAGTTGTCTTGGAAAGACTCGACAACAAATCAGAGGGTCAAACATGGCGTTCTGGTGATTGGCAATCAGCATGATGGGACCATCCTTAGGAATATTTTGTAGTCCATCTACCTCCAAATCTTCTACAAATAAATCTACACCCTTGGCGACCCATGGGTATAGCAAAGAATACAACCACGAAGTTGTTTTGGTGGGAAATGAAAAGGTAGGATTAGCCCTGCTCATTGGTTTGAATAAAATTTTGCATCTTCAACATTTCCGCATACACACTTGTCTCCTTCGATAAAAGCGATTCATGAGCGCCAATCTCGAGTATTTTTCCCTTTTCCAAAACCAAAATTTGATCACAATCCTGAATAGTGGAAAGACGATGAGCAATCACAATGCTCGTTCTTCCCATCATCAATTTATTGAGCGCCTCTTGCACTTGCCTTTCACTACTTGAATCGAGTGCACTAGTAGCTTCATCCAATATCAGCAACTTTGGATTTCTAATCATAGCCCGTGCAATGGCGATACGTTGACGTTGACCACCAGAAAGTTGAACCCCTCTCTCCCCTACCAATGTATCCAAGCCCTCGGGAAAGCTGCTCGCAAACTCCGTAATATTGGCATCCGTCACGACTTTCTGCAAATCCGCATCATCTGCTGAGGGATTTCCATATAGAATATTCTCCTTGATGGTGCCCCCAAATAAAATCACCTCCTGAGGGACAAAGGCTATCTGATTTCTAATTTGGCTTTTTGTATATGTATTTGCATTTGCACCCGACCAAAAAATGGCGCCGCTGGAGGGCTCAAAGAAACGCAAAACCAAAGAGGCAATGGTGGATTTACCGGATCCGCTTTGCCCGACAATGGCTAACTTGGTTCCTTCAAGGATTTCAAAACTAATGTCATTTAATACAACGATATCTGGCCTAGTGGGATAAGAAAATGTAACATTCTTAAAGATAATATTGGGCTTAATTTCACAACCCTTTTCGATGGGTTCATATTCCACACCTTCATCTGGAGAATCAATCAACTCCATGATGGTTTCAATGACCCCGATTCCTCTTTGTAAACTTCCCAATTGGCTAGCCAGTCCACCAATAGAGCCGGCCACTAAACCGGTGAGCATAATAAATTGCGGCAGCACCTCTTTGGGCAACTCTCCCTTTTGATTCAAATGAGCACCGTAACCAATGACTAATCCCAAAGCACCAAATAAAAAAATGATGATAAACGTTCCAAACATCCCTCTCCAAATAGCCCCTCGCATCCCGTATGACTTCACCTTTTCTACACTGCTGCGAAATCTCCTCCATTCCCACCACTCATTGGCATAGCTCTTCACGTTTACTATGCCCATGAGAGCCTCGTTTACAATATTCCCACTATCCGCTACCTTATCTTGCGTCTCCTTTCCCAACCTTCTGATAAATTTTCCAAAAAACACCATTACCACAATGATTACTGGCAGCGAACACAACATCACCAATGTCAATTCCAAAGAAAAGGCCACCAAACACCCCACACCAAAAACAATGATCACTGATTGCCTGATAAACTCAGCCAACGTAATGGTAAGCGTTTCTTGAACTGAAGTGATATCACTCGATATCCTGGTAACCAAATCTCCCACACGCGAGGTATGATAGAAATCCATTGACTTTCCGATCATTTTCTTAAACGCATCACTCCGTAATTCGAGCATTGCATTCTCTGTTACATACGCAAAAAGATAAACCCGTATAAATGAAAAAAAACCCTGTATCAAGAGTAAAAAAACCAAGGCCGCTAAAACACCTTGGCTAGAAGAAAAATTTAAACCACTTATAAAAATACTAAGTGACTTTTGTGTAATTCCACCTCCCGGCACGGTGAGTATGTCCCCCGGTGTCATCAATAAACCCAAAAGAGCCGTAATGGTTATGACCAATAGTCCAGATAGAGAAAGTAATAGAATACCAATGAAAAATGACCACCCGTAGGGTTTTATATATCGAAAAACACGTAACGATTTTTTTAATCCTTGCTTTGAAATTCTCTGTTTCTTCTCCTCTTTTTCTTTATTCCTCATGATAAGCCTTCAATACTTCATCCAACCTAATTCTCATTTCTTCTTTGTATTTTTTATCCCAGTTCCATTGCTTCTTTTTAATCATGTAGCGCCCCCGACCGAAAGGCATAGTTTTTAAAAAATTGACTCCTAAATATTGATTATCGCGATACAACACAACATCCAATTCCAATTGCAACTGTTGAGCATTATCCTCACCAAACTCGGTCATGTCAATATCAATAATCTTCTGTAAATGACCATCTCCTTTGTAAATCAACTGTATGGTCGGGTAATAAGGTAATTTTTTAAACTTGTACTGACCACTTGAACTGGCGCTATCCATGGCAATTTTCTTACCTTCGGCGTACGCCTCTACTAATCCTCTTTTAATTCCCTTGCCTAACGTGTCTGGCCATGTTGCAGATGTTATTTTCCCCGAAAGCTGAATCATTTTTTTGGCTGTTTTGGGGTCACCCTGAGACCACAGTTGTTGAGAACAAACAGCAAACAACAGAAATAAGAGACCAATTTTTCTCATAGGTCAAATATACTAAATATCTGTTTTAACATTTATTTGTATCAACATATATTGTTAAAACATACTTTTGCCCTGTGAAATTAGAATTGGAACTTCAACAAACCAAATTTCAAAGCGAGCAACACAAGTTGATGCTCAATATTCTGTTTACAGCTTCATGGTTAAACAGATTGCAACTTTGTAATTTACGTAATGAAGGAATCACACCGCCTCAATATAACATCTTAAGAATTCTGAGAGGAAGCAAAGATCGATTCATGAATATCGGAGAAATCAGCAGTAGGATGATTGATCGTTCGTCCAACACCTCTCGGCTAATCGATAAATTGGTAAGTAAAAATCTTGTTACCAGAAAAATAAACAGCGAAGATAGAAGGCAGATGGACATTAAGATAACATCGGATGGCCTGATCATTCTCGACAAGATGGAGGGTCCTATCGATGAGGCCACTGAACCTTTTCTTCAAGTCGATGTTAAAGAGGCGATGCTTTTTAACAAGCTATTAGATGAATTAAGAGATTTTAAAAGCGAAAAAAATCACAAACAAATAAAAACAAAAAAATGAAAAAAATCATGATGATTGCGCTCACAGCGCTAGCAACCTCGGGGTTTGCACAAATGAAAGACGGAAAGTACATTGTAGATTACAAAGGATCTGTGGTGAACTGGCGTGGTGAAAATTTAACAGGAGGTGGCCATGACGGCACAGTCGCTATTTCCAGTGGGAACGTTGTGGTAATGAAAAACAACATCGCTTCAGGCCGAGTTAAAATCAATATGAACGACATGACCTGCACAGATATCAATGATCCTGGTACCAATTCAAAACTGATTAACCACCTAAAAGCGGAAGATTTCTTTAATACTGCTCAATACCCAGATGCTAGCTTTGAAATTACCAATTGCGCTGCCGCTGAAGGGAATAATGGAACTACTCACCAAATCAAAGGAAAATTAACGGTTAAGGGTATCAGTCAAGATATTGCGTTTCCTGTTAAAATTGAAAGCGACGCGGGCAGCATCCATGTTGTAGGTGATATGACATTTGATCGCTCCTTATTCAATGTAAAATACCCCAGCGCTGGTGAATATGCTGCTAAAAATGAAGTGAAAATGAAATTTGATTTGAAAGCCAAAATTTAATTGTCGATTCTAATTCAGAAGGAGGGACTACGGTCCCTCTTTTTTTATTTTCTTTTTCACACGTTCCGGGTCCTCGTGAAAAAAATATCTCAGATCCACGGTCAAATAACTTCCATTAATAGGAATTTGTAGATTATTGCCAGCGCCATTTTGCTCCAACCTTAAATCTGAAATCCCGATGATACTTAACGGGCGATTATAGGAAGCGCCAATGTAATAATAACCACTTTTCTTCGAACGATATTCAAAGCCATAATTGATGATGATACTGGTCTGATTCCAGCGCGCTCGGTACGTCCTTACAGAGTAATCCACCACTGTAGTGTCCTTTTGCAAATACCCTTGCTTCAGTAAATTACTGGGATAAAAATTACAACTTACACCGGCACTTGAGTTCATGTAAATTTGCTTTCCCAATTGAACGTAAATCAACGCCTGTAGTGGAATTTCGTATCCTATAAAACGATATCGAGTGCTACCTCCTTGCCCAAATCTTCGACTATAAAAATCCAATTGATAATTGCGCTGCATCATGGAAATCCCTGACTCAATACTCCACATTTTGGTCAACCCTTTTCTGATTACCATTCCGCCGCTCCAACCTGTCTTATGGGTAAAAGTAGCTTGAAGCGAATCTCCACTTAAGCTCAAAGGACCTGTACCAAAAAAATGAGAAGGCACCATGGGCTTGATCTGCACACCCAATGCAGTAATGCGCTCTTGAGCAAACAAATATTGACTTAAAAAACAACCAAATAATAGCAGAAATTTACTCATCCCATTTCCATTTGGCCACATACTCAATGGGCTTTCGATGACTTTTTAATTCATGCGTATGAGGATACCCTAAATAAAAAAAACCAAGACATGTTTGGCCTTCTTCCAAAGAAAGAAAATCCGCCACTGACGCATGCTTTAATATTCCTGGGGTGGCCCAAAATCCCGCAAGTCCGTATGCATGAGCGGATAAATGTAAATTTTGCACCGCGGCTCCAATAGCAGCTACCTCTTCCCATTCAGGCACTTTTGATGTCTTATCCCTGTTCAGAATAATCGCAATCACCACACTAGACTTTCCTATTCTGCTCACCATTCGTTCCACTTTCATGGGATTTATTTCATCCATTGACTTTCCCTCTACCATCGCGTGTTGGGCGATTTTAGCCAAAGATTCCTTCTCCTCACCATTAATAACCACAAATCGCCAAGGTTGTGTCATTCCATGTGTAGGAGCCCAAATGGCATTATTCAGCAAAAGCTCCACTTGCTCCTTGTGCACCTTTCGTGAGGTAAAAAATTCGGGAGCAACAGACCGCCTGCTGCGAATCAACTCTGTAATTTCACTTAAATTAAATTGCATATCTTGCTTTCAAAACTAAATCGAAAACGCACATGTATTACCTTTGATTACTACTATTTATGAAAAACATTGTCATTACAGGAGCAGGTTCAGGAATGGGACAAGCCACAGCGGTATTACTCTCTCAAAACACTGAGAATAAAATAATCTGCATTGGCAGGGATAAAGTGAAATTGGACAATACAAAACAGTTAATGTCGCATCACCAACAGCATGAATTTTGGAGTTTCGACATCCGAGATCATATATCCTGGAAAAAACACCTTCAAGATCATCAGCTCACTGAAATCAGCGCCATTTTTGCCAATGCTGGTGTGGGTGGGGAAAATCATTTTGGTGAAAATGATCGTTGGGAGGAAATCATCAGTACCAACCTAACAGGAACTTACCTTACTATAGAATACCTATTGCCTTTATTGAAGAAAAGTTCCCAACCTTTTAAAAATATCGTGATTACCTCCTCTTGCTTAGCAAGATTTGGTGTTCCCCGTTATACCGCCTATTGCACTTCCAAGACGGGTCTTTTAGGACTGACACGTTCATTGGCGGTGGAATTGGCAGCAGATAAAATTTTAGTCAACGCCCTTTGTCCCGGCTGGGTAGAGACAGATATGGCCATTGCAGGCATTCAACTTTTAGCGAATAAAAGTGAAAAAGGATTAGAGGAAGAAATTATTCAACAAAAATCATTTGTTCCACTCAACAAATTCTCTCAACCCTTAGAAGTCGCAAACTTGGTGGAATTTTTAATCAGTGATAAACAAACCAGTATCACCGGGCAGGCATTAGACATCAATAATGGGTCTTTCATGATATGAAAAATGTGAAGATTATTTCCACTGTTATACTTGTATTTTATTACAACGTATTCATTGCGCAATCTAAAAAAGAAGATTCTCTTTTTATCAGTAAAATTTACAATGAAATCCTTCTCAATAGCACTTGCTACGATGAATTAAGATATTTGTGTAAGAACATTGGTCACCGTGTCGCAGGGTCACCTTCTGCGGATAAAGCGATAGCATGGGGAAAAGAAAGATTACAAAACCTGGGCGCTGATCAATCCTATCTGATGCCTGTAGAGGTCCCTCATTGGAGTCGCGGTAAAAATGAGTGGGGCAAAATCATTTCGAATGGAAAAACAGAGGATATACCCGTGGTAGCCTTAGGTGGTTCGGTGGGTGGACATATCAAGGGATCCATTATCGAAGTAAAGTCGATGCAAGAACTCACTGCATTGAATCCTGAGCATGTGATAGGGAAAATCATCTTTATCAATAAACCACTCGATGCCGCATTGATCAATACAGGAGCGGCCTATGGGGGAGGTGGCGAAATCAGAAGAAGAGGCCCTGCAGAAGCGGAAAAACTTGGCGCCATTGGATGTGTCATCCGATCCTTGACATTGGCTGATGATCAATTCCCACACACGGGAGCGATGGACCCAGCCGGTATTCCCAGTGCCGCATTGAGTAGTTTTCATTGTAAGTACCTCTCTCAATTATTAAAAGAGGACAAGTATGCCCAAATTGAAATTCAATTGGATTGTGTAAACAGTGCCCGCGTAATGCAAGCCAACGTAATCGGTGAAATCAAGGGAAAGGAATTTCCCAACGAGATCATCACCATTGGAGGTCATTTGGATTCGTGGGATGTTGGAGAAGGGGCACATGATGATGGAACCGGATGTGTCCAATCCATGGAGGTCCTGCGCACTCTGGTAGCCATGGGTTACCAGCCCAAACGTACCATCAGAGTGGTGCTATTTATCAATGAAGAATTTGGTAACGATGGAGGTATCACCTATGCGAAAAAAACGGTAGAAAAAGGAGAGCGTCATTTGGCCGCCATAGAAAGTGATGGAGGAGGATTTACCCCAAGAGGATTTAGTTCACAATCCCCTGATCAACGATTCAATGAATTTCTCTCATGGACTCCTCTATTTGAGCCCTATCAACTGCATTCATTCAAAAGAGGGTGGAGCGGTGTGGATATCAGCCCACTGAAAAATGATGAGGTAGCGCTATTTGCTCTAACAGTGGATAATCAAAGATATTTCGACTATCACCACACCCATAATGATGTATTTGAAAACGTCAATAAACGAGAGCTGCAATTAGGAGCCGCTGCCATGACCTCTCTCGTTTACTTGATTGATCAGCACTTCTCTCCACTCCCATGATCACCACATTCTTGCATGCCAAGAATGACTGAATGGCTTTTTGAATTCTCTCCTAAATTGACCCAAGGTTTGCACAGAGGTGTCAAAGATGAGGGTCTCGTCGGTAACTTCTTGCGCTTTCCTCAAGGCCCAGAATAAATTCAACCGAGAAAACTGAATCTCTCCTGGTGATTTCTCAAACATCACCCAATTGCGATCCATCAAATCCATTCCCCATTCCAAAGACAAAGATTTGATCCAAGCTACACTCTTATCGATACTGCATCCAGAAATACCCTCCACTCCATTCTCCCCAACAATGATGATGAGCCTTCCTTCTAACAAAAAAACATCCCCCGTATTCGGTTTTCCGTGCGTGTTCCAAGCCCCTAGAAATTCATTTCTCTGCCATTCGAATTGGCTCATTTGTTCTTCTGAAAGCCTATCTGGAGTGAAATAAAACCACATTTGAGACTGATCTGACAAAGCAGATTGAATTAAGACTCTATCCATTTCGTTTGAATAATTGATAACACCAGAACAATACAAATAATGAAGGCCCTTGTAAAATTAACCATATGCGCCTTGAGATAATTAAGAATGATTGGTTATTTGACACTTTGAAAATAGCAAACATGAGCAATACTATAAATAAAACACAACCATAGTAGTAAAATACATGCTTTCGGGTAACCCAGTTATTCGAAAATATTAAAGGTAAAAAGTACCATTCTAAAATAAAAAAAACCATTGTTCCTAATACAGGAACCATCCATTTCAAGTACAACCAACTCGTGCTCTCCATTGAAATCAAATCTCCCGGATCCACTACTTGATAATAATAGGCTGAACTGAGCTGGTCACATTTTTGGGTGATAATCATCTGTCTTTCATCTGGAGAACACCTGTTCCAATTTTCATCTGTTGTTATTTCAAGATAAAAATTCACATTTAACTTTCCCCATTCGTTTAAAAAACCGAAAAAAATACAAAGTGAAATAAAAAGGAATAGATTTCTCATGAATTCTTCTGTACATTGACTCTTTTGAACCACCAACACCAAAGAAAAATTACCACTGCATAAACAACAATAGTGAAAGTGTAATCATGGTTAAATTTTAGCCAAGTGGGATAGAATCGATGAATAAAGGATAAACAAATTATGCGAACAATATTGACAACTTCAATGATGATTGCACCCAATGGGATAAAATAGAAAAGCGCTTTCTTATTGTTAGAAAATGCCAATAATACAATGATGAAGACGGCTACAACGGATAGAGCATCACAATTTGGGCTTACAAAAACTCTGTAGCTCCCATCTATTATGATGGTGTGAGAGAAATAATCTTGATTGAAAGTTACACCACATCCAAAAAAAGAAATTATTCCCCCACTGCAATGAACCAAAAAGTGAATTAAAAACTCATCGATTTCCGTGTGTGGTAAAATAACCAACTCGTACAAAAAAAGCCACAGTAAATAACCCCCTACTACTGAAAATAACAATTTTGATAATTCCGATTTTTCAGAAAATATTCTAAGCACGACGCTGGTGCCTCACCCACCGATAGCCTCCCAAAGCGATTCCTGACATTACCAACACAATGATGTTGCCATCTATAGGAATGTTACAATTATTACAAATGCATTGCCCGTCTAAACACTCATAATTTACGGGACAGGGGGGATCACATGCAAATCCAGAGGGGGGATCACCACCACCAGGATCAGGGTTTGTACCATCTTGTGCGGAAACGAAACCACAAAATGAGAATAAAACAAAAACTACAAGGGCAATTCTCTTACTCATTTTCTTTGCTAATTAGTCACAAATATAAACAAATTTCTGTTGGTTAATGAATACGAGAGGCTAAGTCACGTGATTTTTTTTAATCGTTCTTTGTTCCAAGAAAAGTCAATGTGGATAAAAGTATAAAGCCCAAAAAGACAGGACTATTTGATATTACCGATTTCTTACCGGTCATCAAATTTCTTAGTAAAAACTGGATCTTCGTGCCTATTTTTTGCAGCATTGCCTTTGTTTTTGCTTACTTCTACAGTCATAGACTTTCCGATATTTACGGCGCCCGAGCTGAAATACTGCTGAAAACCAATCAAACTCACGATTATCAAAGCAAAATTTTGAATAGCGTAGGGTACTACGACGTGGTTCAGGATTTAACTAACCAGAAGCGTGTTATTACCTCAAAAGATCTGGTTGGGCGTGTAATTGATAAATTAAAATTCAATATCAGCTATTTCATTGTGGGTAGAATCAAGACCGCACAAGTAGAAAATTTTGGAGCACTTGATTTACAATTAGATTGGAAGGAAATCATGCCACGTCTATACAACGTTCCATTTTTCGTTAAACTGATTGATGAAACAAAGTATCAACTTTCATTTGAATTGGGAGGAGTCAAGTATTTTAAAGAGTATGAATTCAACAAGGAATATGAAGAAAATTGGTATACACTGAAAATCAATCTTGCCTCCGGAATTTCCGGGGAGGAAATGGAAACCATCAAAGAGCAAACTTTTAAGTTTATTGTCCATAAAAGAGATTATCTAATCAATAAATATGCCTCTGCTATTAAAATCGGAAACAGTAACAATTCTAGCATTTTAACCTTGTCTATTAACGATGGCTTGGCTCAAAATGCCCAACAATTTCTGGACACTCTCACCAAGGAATATATCGAACAGACCATATTCAATCAAGTCGAAGTGAATGAGAAGACATTAAAATACATTGATAAACAAATTTCAGAAATCACTACCATAATTGATTCTTTAGGGAATAAATTTGATCAATACAGTCAAGAAAATGGATATATTGATTTAACCGCGGAACAAAAAAATGCTTTCAATCAATTGAATGAGAACATCCAAGAAATTGAAAAAAACAAACAAAAAGTAATCGCTTACAGAGAACTAAAAAATTTCTTTAACGAGGCTTCTATAGAGGAGGACATACCTCAAACTACAAATACAGATGATCCTCAAATTAACAGTTATATCAACAAATTATTTGAATTAAAACAACGAAGGACCAACCTTTTGATTGATATAAAACCAGCTGATTCAAGGGTGGTGCGATTAGACAAAGAAATCACCACAATTTTAAAAACCATTACTGTCTATCTTGACAACAGCAACAAAAATTTTCAAAAAAAAATTGACCTTCTTCAAGAAAGCCAAAAACTCATTGCACTAAAACTAAAAGACATTCCTGAAGATAAAAGAGAGCTTTTCGGAATTGAAAGAAAACTAACCATCAACGAAGGTCTTTATAATTATCTTTTAGAGAAAAGAGCAAATACCATTATTGCGCGAGCAGGAATTATTCCTGAAACTTCGATTGTTGAAAAAGCTAGATCCCAGGGTGTGGTGGGTCCTGATAGAAATCAATACACTTTTCTGTCCATTGGAATTGGCTTCGTATTGGCGCTGTTGGTGGGATTTGTCAGAAGCGTTTTATTTGAAAGAATTGAAACGGTAAGAGAGTTAAAATCTATCTCATCCATCCCCACAATCGGCGGGGTTCCCTATTATGAAGAGTCAGAGAGTTTTCCTATTGCTATAGATCATGCCCCCAGAAGTAACATCAGTGAATCATTTAGATCGATCCGTACCAATCTTCAATATTTGCTTCCCGAAGAGGGTAAAAAGAGAATGTTGGTTTCCTCTCTTCATCCTGGTGAAGGAAAAACATTTACAGCCGTCAATCTAGGAGCGACTTTAGCAAAAGCCGGCAAGAAGGTGATTGTTCTTGACTTTGACATGCACAAGCCGAAAATTCATAAAGTTTTCAAGCTGCAGAACACTAAAGGAGTATCCAGCATCATTGTCGGACAAATTGCTGCCACAGATGCCATAACAACTACCCAAATTGCAGGACTCGATTTGATTCTTGCAGGACCAGTTCCTCCAAATGCATCAGAATTAGTACTTTCCAAAAAAGTGGATGATCTCATCAATGAGATGGAGGAAATATATGATGTTGTCATCATCGATACCCCACCATTGGCGCTGATTAGTGATGCCCTTGTGTTGTTAAACAAAGTTCAACTCAGTGTATTCGTTATGAATACTTTAAAAGCCACCAAACAAGGAGTTAAATTTTTAGAGGAAGTAATGGTCCAAAATGAAATAAATCACGTTACTTTGTTGCTCAACAATATCAAACAAAATAGATGGAGATACTATTATTCCAAATATGCTTATAAATATGGATACGGTTACGTCTATGGATATGGCTACGGTTATGGAGAAGGGTATCGTTATGGCTATAGTGAGTACACGGAAAAAAATAAAGATTAATCAATCATGAATAGAAAAGAATTTAGACAATTTGCCATTCACAACAGAGGGATTAGCGGAACCACAGTTGACGATGTAGTTTCTCATATGTATGGACCCGAAATGATGACTAGAACGGTCATTGAAGAAAGAAATATGCCTTTCAGAGAAGTAGATGTATTCTCTCGTCTGATGGCGGATCGAATTATTTTCCTCGGAACAGAAATTGATGATTACATCGCTAACATCATTCAAGCTCAACTTTTATTCCTTGAAAACACAGACTCTAACAAGGATATTCAAATTTATATCAATTCTCCTGGAGGTAGTGTTTATGCCGGATTGGGAATTTATGACACCATGCAGTACATCAATCCTGATGTTGCTACCATTTGCACTGGTATTGCCGCCTCCATGGGAGCTGTGTTATTATGTGCAGGACATGCAGGAAAACGCACTGGCTTAAAGCATAGCCGGGTGATGATTCATCAACCTTTGGGTGGAGCTAGAGGTCAGGCATCAGATATCGAAATCACCGCCAGAGAGATTCAAAAATTGAAGAAAGAATTGTACGAAATCATTTCATCACATTCTGGTAAGCCATATGAGCAAGTATGGGAAGACAGCGATCGTGACTATTGGATGATTGCATCGGAAGCCAAAGAGTATGGTATGATTGATGAAGTCTTGGAAAGAAAAAGATAAAAAAATAAGGACTAGTTCAAAGGCCGCCTTGGGCGGCCTTTTTTAATAATGGAAAAACAACTATTCGTCGATGTAATCTTACCTTTGGCACTGCCGAAGCCACTGACGTATGGCGTTCCTGAACATTTCCAATCCCTGATTCAAAGTGGAATTCGTGTGGTGGTTCCCTTGGGAGCAAAGAAAAAATATGCCGCCATCATCATTGCCGTCCATGAACAGATTCCAGAGGAATATCAAGCCAAAGAAATCGAATCTGTTATTGACGAAATACCCATAGTTACAGAGAAACAAATTCAATTTTGGAGTTGGATTGCTGATTACTACTTGTGCTCTATCGGTGAGGTAATGCTCTCCGCCCTCCCGCCCGGATTAAAATTTGATAGTGAGGTACAATATGCGCTGTATGATCACATCCAACCCGATCACCCCAAATATTCTACTGAAGAAAAAGCCATTCTCTTTGAAATTGCGATGAATGGGCAAATGACAATGGAAGAAATTCAAAAGAAAATAAAATCCAAAGTCATTTTTAATCTAGTGAAACAATTGATGGACAAGGAGTCCATTTTCCCGATTGACGCCATCAAACAACGCTTCAAACCCAAAACGCAATTTTTTATCCATTCTCACCTTACCATTAAAGAGTGGAAGGAAAATCTGAGCACCATAGAGCATAAATTTCCAAAACAATTTTTATTGGCTCAAACCTTTCTTGATCTTTCACAGCAAGGAAAAGAGAGTGTTCCAAAAAACAAACTGCTGGAAAGTGCCTCGCAGAGCGCCGCAGTTCTTCAAAGTTTAATTAAAAAAAATTGGCTCTTTGAAGAAAAAAGAACTGTAGATAGATTGATTGACCCTCTGTTACCAGCCATCAAAATTCCTGAGTTGAGCGATTCTCAGCATGTGGCAATGACGTCTATTCTAGACGCTTGGAAAGAAATGTCCACTGTACTACTGCATGGTTCCACCGGCAGCGGCAAAACCGCCATCTATGCACATTTGATTGAGGAGCAAATCGCACAAGGAAAACAAGTACTTTTTTTAGTGCCCGAAATTGCACTTACCACTCAAATTGTACAACGACTAAAACAATACTTCGGAGCACGAGCCGGTGTTTATCACAGTGGATACAACGGTAACGAAAGAACTGAAACCTGGAGCAAAGTAATCTCGCATGAGCCAGGAGAATATGATATCATCATTGGAGCCAGGAGCGCACTTCTTCTTCCGTTTGAAAGAGTAGGACTCATCATAGTGGATGAAGAACACGATAGCAGCTACAAACAACAAGATCCCGCCCCACGCTACCATGGGCGCGATGCAGCGATTGTTCTTGCCCACTTACACCAGGCAAAAGTTTTATTGGGAAGTGCTACTCCTTCGATTGAATCTTACAGAAATGCGAAAACCCTTCGATATGGATTCGTAGAAATTCTAGAGCGCTTTGGTAATAAACCCATGCCCACCATTGAATTGGTAGATCTCATCAAGGAAAGAAAAGAGAAAAAAAACAACCTCACTTTTTCTGAAAGATTAGCGACACAAATAGAGGTTACGACTCAATTGCAACAACAAATCATCCTCTTTCAAAATAGGCGTGGCTATACACCGCAATGGCAATGTCAAACGTGCGGATGGATTCCAAAATGCTCACGATGTGATGTGAGTCTCACCTATCACAAATACAACCATCAACTGAATTGTCACTATTGCGGTTATAAAATACAACCCCCAAAACAATGTGATGTGTGTAAATCTTCTGATCTCAAAATGTTGGGCGCAGGAACAGAGAAGATTGAAGAAGAAATACAAGGATTGTTTCCTGATTTATCCATTCAACGCATGGATGGAGATACTACGAAAAATAAAAATAGCCACGGAGAAATTTTAGAGCGGTTTCAATCAGGAGAAATTCAAGTATTGGTAGGCACTCAAATGGTTACCAAAGGTTTGGACTTCGGGAATGTTACACTTGTGGGAATCATGCATGCAGACCGGCTTTTGGCCTTTCCCGATTTCAGAGCTGTGGAGAGAAGTTTTCAAATCATGGTGCAGGTGGCCGGTCGGGCTGGTAGAGGAGAACACAAAGGACTGGTGATCATTCAAACCACACAACCAGAGCATTGGATATATCCGCTGATTCAAAACCATGATTACGTCACTTTCTACGAAAAAGAAATTCAGGAGCGTTACCAATATGCCTATCCACCTTTCATTAGAATGGTGCAATTGACTTTGAAAAACAAAAACGAACATGAGCTAGAAGAAACAGCCAAATTCACCGCTCAACTATTAAGACAAAACTTCGCTGAAGGTATACTCGGACCAGAAAAACCTTTTGTTTCGAAAATCAACCTCTACCATATTCGAGTCATTACTATAAAAATAGCCAACGGAAAAAACTTAGGGACGGATAAAATCAAAATCAAAAAAATCATAGATGGATTGAAACTGCACCCCCCTCATCACAAAACACGCATCAACATTGATGTGGACCCTCAATAAATCTTATCTTTGCAAAAATTTCAAAGTTCCTCATGAAAGATATACAATGTTCCTTTTGCGGTAGAAAAAAAGACGAAGTGAAGATGCTCATTGCCGGTATTCACGGTCACATTTGCAATGATTGTTCTACACAAGCTTATAGAATCCTCAATGAGGAAAGTCCAAAGGAAGAAAAGGTGGAAAAGCATCAAAACTTTAAAAATTTTAAACCCCTTGAAATAAAAAAGCAATTAGATGATTTCATCATCGGCCAAGAGGACGCCAAAAAAGTACTGAGTGTTGCCGTTTATAATCATTACAAAAGGTTGTCTCAAAAAACAACGAAATCCAAACAAGACGAGATTGAAATTGAAAAATCTAATGTGATTCTTGTTGGGGAAACTGGAACTGGAAAAACATTGTTAGCCAAAACCATCGCAAAAATCATCAACGTTCCTTTTGCCATTGCGGATGCTACGGTTTTGACAGAAGCCGGTTATGTGGGAGAAGACGTAGAAAGTATTTTATCCAAGCTTTTACAAAATGCCGATTTCGACGCGGCACGTGCAGAAAAGGGCATCGTTTTTATTGATGAAATTGATAAAATTGCCAGAAAAAGTGACAATCCCAGCATCACCCGTGATGTGAGTGGAGAAGGCGTTCAGCAAGGTTTATTAAAATTGCTTGAAGGTTCCATTGTGGGAGTTCCACCTCAAGGAGGAAGGAAGCATCCCGAACAAAAATTAGTACAAATTGATACCAAAAACATCTTGTTCATTTGCGGCGGCGCCTTCGATGGCATGGATAAAATCATTGCAAGAAGAATCAATACCACAGCCATTGGATTTTCCACTAAAAATCAAGATGATTTAGGGGCTCAATCGATTCTTCAATTCATCTCACCGCTGGATCTCAAACGTTTTGGGTTGATTCCAGAATTAATAGGTCGATTTCCTGTGTTAAGTCATTTAAACCCGTTGGATGAAAGCGCACTTAGAAGAATTCTTACAGAGCCTAAAAATGCATTGATCAAACAATATGTCAAACTGTTTGAATTAGATGGAATCAAACTCAGTTTCGACAAAAAAGTGTTGGACTTCATCGTCTCCAAAGCCATGGAATATAAGTTAGGGGCGAGAGGACTTCGATCTATCTGCGAGGCCATCATGACAGACATCATGTTCACCACCCCATCCCATATACCAGAAGACAAAGAGTTAAAAATCACCTTGGAAATGGCGAGAAAGCAGTTTGATAAATCGTCAATGAACGCGCTTCACGCGGCTTGATCAAAGATATTTCTTGACATCCTCAACACTGATTGTCTCCCCACCGAGGATCACGAGGCGTTCTATTACATTTCTGAACTCACGGATGTTGCCAGTCCAAGTGTGCTTTTGCAAAAGCTTAACGGCATCAGCAGCCAATTTCTTTTTGGCCCTGCCGTAATCTTCACAAATTCTACCTAAGAAATATTCAGCTAATAATGGGATATCCTCCAATCTTTCTGACAAGGAAGGAACTTTGAGCACAATGACGCTCAACCGATGATATAAATCTTCTCTGAATCTACCTTCGGCAATCTCTAACTTCAGATCTTTATTGGTAGCGGCTAATACCCGGACATTCACTTTGATATCCTTCTCACCCCCCACTCGATTGATTTTATTCTCTTGCAAAGCCCTTAAAACCTTGGCTTGAGCGGATAATGACATGTCTCCAATTTCGTCCAAAAACAAAGTGCCGTTTTCTGCTAATTCAAATTTACCTGGCTTCTGTTTAATGGCGCTGGTGAATGCGCCTTTCTCATGACCAAACAACTCGCTTTCAATTAACTCACCTGGAATCGCGGCACAATTGACTTCTACAAAAGGTCCCGCTACCCGTGTACTTCTTTCATGCAGCTGACGGGCCACTAATTCCTTACCGCTGCCATTGGGTCCTAAAATTAGCACACGGGCATCGGTGGGGGCAACCGTATTAATCATTTGATCGATTTCCTTCAAAGCAGCACTCTCACCCACCATCTGCACTCCACTGAGTTTGGCCACTTTCTTCTTCAACTGTTTGGTCTCCGTTACGAGCTGACCCGCTTGTGTTGCGTTTCTTACCGTAACCAACACCCGATTCAAATCAAGCGGCTTTTGCAAAAAATCAAATGCTCCCTTTTTCAGCGCATCCACAGCCGTTTCAACACTTCCATGACCTGTGATCAATACAACAGGAGTCTCAATTTCCATAGACTTAACCTGCGTTAAGAAATCAAGACCATCCATCTTGGGCATCTTGATGTCCGACATGATTAAATCGAAATTTTGCTCATGGAGCAACTTCAAGGCGGCATCCGCTTGATCGAGAGCCGTTACTTCGTGTGACTCATATTCCAAAATCTCTTTCAATGCTGCGCGAATGCTCGCCTCATCATCAATCAACAAAATTTTGGCCATGCGCTTACTTACATTTCAAATGATTCCATGAATTTCGTGGTGAAATTACCTGCTCTGAATTGAGGGTCTTTCATCAACTTTTGATGGAATGGGATAGTGGTTTTTATACCTTCAATGATATATTCATCCAAAGCTCGTTGCATTTTGGTGATGGCTTCCTCTCTGGTTTGCGCCACTGTGATCAACTTGGAAATCATGCTATCATAATTCGGTGGAATAACATATCCAGCATAAGCATGTGTATCCAATCGAACTCCGTGTCCTCCCGGACTATGATATGCCGTAATTTTTCCTGGGCTTGGAGCGAAATTTTTTAACGGATCTTCAGCGTTGATGCGACATTGAATGCTGTGCATTTTGGGATAATAATTTCTCCCTGAAATGGGCTCTCCCGCTGCAAGCTTGATTTGTTCTTTCACCAGGTCGTAATTGATTACTTCTTCTGTGATTGTATGTTCTACTTGAATTCTTGTATTCATTTCCATGAAATAGAAATCACGGTTTTTATCTACCAAAAACTCAACGGTACCAACCCCCTCATATTGCACAGCCTCTGCCGCTTTAATAGCCGATTGACCCATTTTCTCGCGAAGCTCATCTGTCATAAACGGCGAGGGCGTTTCCTCTACCAATTTTTGATGGCGCCTTTGTATCGAGCAATCACGCTCACTCAAGTGACATGCCTTTCCGTACTGATCTCCTGCAATTTGTATCTCAATGTGCCTTGGTTCCTCTACAAATTTCTCCATGTAGATACCATCGTTACCAAACGCGGCACCCGCCTCTCTTCTCACAGCCTCCCAAGCATCATCCAAATCCTCCGGCTTGTGCACCACTCTCATCCCTTTACCACCACCGCCAGCAGTGGCTTTGAGCATGATGGGATATTTAATTTCCTTTCCTATTCTATGTGCCTCCTCCAAAGAGGATAAGATTCCATCAGATCCGGGAATACATGGTACTCCTGCATCTTTCATGGTTTGTTTGGCGGAAGATTTATCCCCCATCGCATCAATCATTTCAGGTGAAGCCCCGATAAATTTGATACCATTCTCTTTGCACACCTTCGAAAAAGTGGCATTCTCAGAAAGAAACCCGTAGCCCGGATGAATCGCATCTGCATTGGTGATTTCCGCAGCAGCAATGATGTTAGGAATCTTGAGGTAAGAATCTTTACTCGCTGGGGGGCCTATGCACACTGCTTCATCTGCAAATCGGACGTGTAAACTATCTCGGTCTGCAGTGGAATATACCGCGACCGTTGAAATTCCCATTTCTTTACAAGTCCGAATCACCCGCAGGGCAATCTCCCCGCGATTGGCGATCAATATCTTTTTAAACATGGCTTTGTGTTATGCAGGTTCAACTAGGAACAATGGCTGATCAAATTCAATTGGAGAGCTATCGTTCACTAAAACTTTTACAATAGTGCCTGAAATTTCAGATTCAATTTCATTGAACAACTTCATGGCTTCAATGATGCACACTTTATCGCCTGCTTTGATAGTGCTTCCTACTTCTACAAAAGAGGGTTTATCTGGGCCTGACGAACGATAAAAAGTACCAATCATCGGGCTTTTAATTTCCACTAATTTGCTATCTGCAACTGGAGCCGCAGCTACAGGAGCAGGCGCTGCAGCAGGAACAGCGGGTGATGCCACTTGTGCAGGCATTACCATCGGCATGGGAGCCACTGCAGGTGCTATGGCCATCACCTCTTTACCTACCACTGGCGTTTTGATGGTGATTTTAAAGTCTTTCTGCTCAATTTCAACTTCACTCACTCCACTTTTAGACACAAAGCGAATTAAATCTTGGATTTCTTTAATATTCATTTTCTTAAGATTTTCGGTTCAAATATAATGTTATTCTGAGTCGTATGACCACTTTATCCAAATCGAGCCCCAGGTAAATCCACCGCCAAAAGCAGCCAAAATAAGATTATCTCCTTTTTTCAATTTCTTTTCCCATTCCCATAAACACAAAGGAATGGTTCCTGATGTGGTATTTCCATAACGTTGAATATTCACCATTACCTTATCTGGGCCTACTCCCATGCGGCGAGCGGTGGCATCAATGATACGAAGGTTGGCTTGATGAGGCACCAAATAAGCGACATCATCAGCAGTGAGTCCATTTTTCTCCATGATCTCCGCGCTGACATCCGCCATACTCACCACGGCGGCTTTAAAAACGGGCTGCCCATCTTGAAAAACATAATGCTCTTTAGCATCCACAGTAGCGTGAGAAGCTGGTTTGACAGATCCTCCCGCCTTTTGATGTAAATAATGTCTTCCCGCCCCATCTGATCTCAAGATAAAATCCTTGATTCCAGTTTCATCTGCAGAAGGCTCTAATAAAACGGCACCTGCACCATCTCCAAAAAGTACACAAGTGGTCCTATCGGTATAATCAACAATGGACGACATTTTATCCGCACCCACCACAATCACTTTTTTGTACTTACCTGTTTGAATGAACTGGGAGGCCGTACTCAAGGCATAAATAAAACCCGAACAGGCCGCGTTGACATCAAAAGACCACGCATTTCTAGCGCCTACTTTATCACTGATAATATTGGCTGTCGCTGGAAATTGATGATCCGCTGTAACGGTTGCACAGATCAACAAATCGATATCCAATGGATCCAACCCTTTTTTGGCCAATAAACCCTTTA
>Ga0169931_10000919_pt1 | contig 48896 bp, 35 predicted proteins | sample Kivu_15m_20L_FD_129675 | JGI IMG/M metagenome (GOLD analysis project Ga0169931, IMG submission 129675) | Freshwater microbial communities from Lake Kivu, Western Province, Rwanda to study Microbial Dark Matter (Phase II) - Kivu_15m_20L... | ecosystem: Environmental > Aquatic > Freshwater > Lake...
CGGTGGAGAACGCGGTGGAGAACGCGGTGGAGAACGCGGTGGAGAACGCGGTGGAGAACGCGGTGGAGAACGAGGAAGCCATCGCGGCCAGTCCAGCGGCAAAGAAAGCGATCGCCAATCTGTTGAACAGCCCAAACGCGGAGAGGAACGCCCCGCAGGCTCGCGCCCCGCAGCATCGGGCCAACAACGCCCCCGGCAAGACCGAGGCCGGGAACAACAAGGCCGCGGCAACCAAGGCCGAGGCAACCAAGGCTCGGAGCGACCTGCTCAAAGCAATCGCCCGGACCAAAGTCGAGGGAACACGGGGCGAGGTAACACAGGGCGCGGGAAAAGCAGCCAAGGCGGCCAGCAATCGGCTGGTCGACCGGAACGTACACAACCAACTACCGCCGCATCCGGGAGAAAGTCTCCCAGCGCGGCTCAGCCTTCCGGCTCAACCGCCGAAAGCAAACCAACAGAAAAGAAACAGATGTCACATTGGGAACGCCTCGCTGCCATGCTTGGATTGAAGAGCGGCGAATCAAAAGAAGCCACGCCAGAAGCCCGCAAAGCCGAACCGCGTGGAGTTGAACCACCTGCCGCTGAGCCTCTGGCCGACTTGTTCATTCCAACACAGCCGCCCGAAGAGCGAAAACCTCGCACCGTCGATGACGTGGAAGAAATCGAAATCATCGATGCCGACCTGGGCGGAGACGATCTCGCCGAAGTCGAAGAAGGTTACGTCGAGTTTGCCATCGAGGAACTCGACCCGGAAGCCCGCGAGTCAGGTTCTTTTGGCCGCGAAGATGCTGAGGATGACAGCGATTCCGATTCACGAGGAAGACGCCGACGACGAGGCCGACGAGGTCGCGGCCGCGGGGACGAACCTCGCCAAGCATCCGATGAGCGAAGTGTTTCGGCTCGGGCTGAGGCTGATTTCGAGGAAAGCGGTGACGATGCGCCAGCGCCTGCCCCGCGTGGCTCGCGTCGCGACCAGCGATTTGAAGATCGCCCTCCGCGTTCAGCAAAACGACCAAACCGAGAGTCAGCTCCTGAATTCGCCGCAGAAGACGAAGGCGATGAACCCCTTGAGCAATCGCCAACACGCGGATCGCAAGCCGCTCGTCGTCCTGCCGGCGGCCGCGATGGTGCTGGCCGCGATGGTGCTGGCCGTGGAACTGACGACCGCGGCGACCGCGGACGTGGTAGCGGACAGCGCGGTGAAGCTCGCCGCGACGGCGACGACTCCCGCGGAGGAAGAAAACCTCGAGGCGAAAAGCCCTATTACCGAGAGAACCGTAATTCCGAAGGACAACGCCCATCCCGAAAGCCCGCTCCAGTTGATGACGACGGAGATGACTTTGTCGATTTCGGAGATGACTCTCGCGAAGATTCGGCTCGCGATAAGAACATTGCGACTTGGAATGAAACCATCGGCACGATCGTCGACGGCAACATGAAGTCGCGCAAGCCCGGACGTGGCGGTGGTGGCGGACAACGCAATCGCCCCCGCGACGGCGAACGAGCCCCCGCTCAGCGCGGCAGTGATTCACAGCGAGGTGATTCACAGCGAGGTGATTCACAGCGAGGTGATTCACAGCGAGGCGGAGAGAATCGCGGCGGTGAACGCGGTGGTGAGACTCGGTCTAGCGAATCTCGCCCGCAAGACTCGCGCGGCTCGCAAGAAGGCCGGGGTGGACAACGCTCCGAACAACGCGAACCGCGAGGCGAAGGACGGTCTGAAGGCCGAGGCCGTGACCGCGGAGGTCGAGACCGAAGCAGCGGGGATCGCGGCGGTGACCGCGGCGGTGACCGCGGCGGTGATCGAGGCGGTGACCGTGGTAGCGATCGCGGCAGTGACCGTGGTGGACGCGGTCGCGGCGACAATCGCAGGTAAGATTCTTTACCGCGAAGCGGCCGGTCCGCAGCAGACATTGCGGATAAATGTCGCTCGATTTAACCAGCAAAAAATCGGTCAATCATCTCGCGACAGCCGAAAACCAAGAGCTAACTAAAACGACAACATTTGGACCGACGAACCGTTTCCGCAGGTTTGGAAAGGGAGAAGCTAAACATGTCCTCCGTTCTGAGAACTTTTGCACTGTTACTGCTGATCGGATTTCTGCCGCAGTTGGCTTGGTCTCAAGGCAGCAGTGACTCGCCCGGCAACGCTGCGTCGAGCAACGAACCGTCCAGCAAGGCAGAGCGAAAAGATTACTGTGTTTACGAACCGGAAGCGGCCAAGGCCAACGGGCTGCACATCGTCTTCCTTTCTGGCGATGAAGAGTATCGCTCCGAAGAAGCTTTTCCGATGCTGGCGAAAATTCTCGCAAAGCACCATGGCTTTCGCTGCACCGTGCTCTTCCCGATCAACCCGGAAACCGGTGAGATCGACCCCAACAATCAAGTCAACATTCCGGGTCTTGAATTTCTCGACTCGGCCGACCTCGTGATTATGGGCTGGCGGTTTCGCCATCCCCCTGCCGACGCGATGGAACACTTCCTCAAGTATCTGGAAGCAGGAAAGCCGATCATCGGGCTTCGCACATCGACGCATGCTTTCTCATTTCCCGGCGAGGCTCCCGACAACTTGAAACGCTTGACTTGGAATGCGGGGGATTGGCCGGGTGGGTTTGGAAAGCAAGTCCTCGGGGAGACTTGGGTCAGCCATCATGGAAATCATGGCGGCGAAAGCACGCGCGGCGTGACCGAAACAGCGAACGCCGGCCATCCCATTCTCACAGGTGTGACCGACGTCTGGGGGCCCACCGACGTTTATGGAATCAACTCGCTCCCCTCGGACTCAATCGTGCTACTCCGCGGTCAAGTTTTGTCGGGAATGAAGCCGACCGACGCTCCAGTGGAAGGCAAGAAAAACGACCCGATGATGCCGCTGGTTTGGGCACGCGAGATTTCGGCGGTCCCCGGCGCACCGGCTGGCCGGTATGTCTGCTCCACCATCGGAGCGGCCGAGGATTTTTCCAGCTCTGGCCTGCGACGATTACTCGTTAACGCCTGCTATTGGTGCACGGGCCGGGAAGCCGATATCAAGCCTGACAGTTCGGTGGAAATCGTCGGCCCTTACGAGCCGACCAAGTTCGGGTTTAATGCCTTCCAAAAAGGCCGCACTCCGCGAAATTACGATTAGCTTGAGTGCTGAGTCCTTCTCGGGCCTTACCGCGAATGCTCAGCCGTCGACTTGAACGGTCCTGCCGAACGTTTCCCCGCCCCGCTCCAAAACGGCTTTTTTGCAGGTTTTTTGTCGATAGCCTTGGGGAAACGCAGGGGCTCGTGTATTATCTTACGTTTCCCAAAGGATGAATCACCCTCCGGGGTTTGTGACTACAGGCCAGGTGAATGAAATGACTAAAGAGATTCTGGATAAAGTTGCCAAGTCGAGCATCAAGGAAAACGCACCCTCGTTTTCGATTGGCGATACCGTTGACGTACACTGCCTGATTATGGAAGGCGAAAAGACCCGGACCCAAATTTTCTCCGGTACGGTAATCGCCCGCAGCGGAAGCGGTGTCGGCGAAATGTTCACCGTACGTCGCATCGTCGCTGGCGAAGGCGTTGAACGAAAGTTCCCCGTGCACTCGCCAAAGATCGCCAAGGTCGACGTGAAGCGTTCGGCAATTGTTCGCCGAGCGAAACTCTATTACCTCCGAGACCGCTCCGGCAAGGCTACGAAGTTGACCGAGAAGCGATAACCAGCTTTCGGCTTACACAAAAGGAAGAACAGGGTGGCGGAGTTTAGGCCACCCTTTTTTGTTGCGCGGGGTTGAGCCAGCTAACAGCGAAGAGCTTTCAAACCGATCCCCGTTCAATCGGACAGCTTCGCAATGGTCGCCGCTTCGCACGCGCCTCTGGGGCAACAAACGAAGCTCCGTCTTGCTTTAGTGCGAATGGGCCAACATTCCTGAGAGAGCGGCGTGCGGAATCGTGTTAAGCAGCTCGCGAGACGTCATCGGAACTGCGCGGTCGACGCAGGGCCGAACGGGTAATCGATTCAGCGAGGTCGATAATTTTGTCACCGTAGTCACTGAACCGATACCGGCTGTGGACTCGCTCAATCGACTTGGTTCGCAATCCGGCAGTGATTTCCGGCTGCATCGAGAACATTCGAATCAACGCAGCGGTCTGTTCGTAGTCCGCGTACGGGACGACAGCCCCCGCACCGCCGGCCAGTGCCTCCGGAGCCCCACCCGCCTTTTCAAAAGCGATGATTGGCAATCCAGCCGCCATCGCTTCGTGAATCACGCAAGGAAACGGGTCGACCCGGGACGACATCAAGAAGACATCGGAGCCATAGAAATAGGGCTCAACGTTCGCTCGCTCACCGAGAAAGTGGACGCGATGCTTGGCCGGGCTCCGCTCCAAGTCGAGCATCACATAGTGATATGGGGAATGCGTCCAACGTGGCCCTTCACCGACCCAAATGAAGTGAATGGGTTGCCCAGCGGTCGGCTGGTCACAAATCCGTCGAGCCACATTTGTGAAATGGTCGATCCCTTTTCGCATGTCGAGCGTCCCGCATCCGAGCACGACAAACGCGTTCTCGGGGAGATTCAATTCCTTGCGAATCTGCAGTCTCGCCTGCTCGCGGTTGGTCCCTTTGCCAAATTCAGGATTCAGCAGACCTTGGGCAAGCACGACTCCCTTACCGGTGGGCATCGGCGCTTTAGCATCCGCCGCCTCTCGTACTGCGTGCGCCGGAAAAACAACCTTCTCTGAGTATCGATAGACGTTCTGGAAATCCTCTTCCGTATAAGACGAAGGAAGCTCGTGGACGAGGTAGAGAATCTTGACTCCGCAATCAGCAACCTCTTCGGCGATGAATCGGGATTCCATGCTGTTACAAAGCGCGATGACTGGGGGGTTCCCCTTTTCTCGGGCCACCCAACGCTGAACTTTCTTCTTCAGCTCATCGCTCGGTTTCCGGGGAACATTGACACAGTCCACTTCCGAGTATTTTTTGAAGTCGCCAACCAGATGCCCGCCGTTGTGCAGAATCGTCTCACACTGAACATCGCAGGTCTGGCTGAAGTGCTTGAGAATGTTCAGGACGATCATCGGAGCGCCCGTGCGAGTCGCTTCGTGCGACACGAACAGCACCCGCTGCTTTCCAGAAGGGTTGCTCGCCTGCTTTTCCGAATTGGATCGGAAGATGCGCAGGCCGCGATTGGAGAACCGAGATAGCATGCTCATTCAAGACACTCCTGTCCGCTACTGACTGGCCACTTCCATGTAGCCAGAAAGACAACTGGTCGCTGTAGACCGTCGGGCCTAACCGGAAAGACCTTCTCCGATTCCCCCGAGCCAAACTAGCGCCCGGGGTGGTCTTTCCCACCAGTTAGACTCGATCTTTTTCGGTCGAAGCCGGGGAATTATCAAATTTTGACTAAGCGATCAATCCAAATCCCCAAACTGGCCAGAACGCAATCAGCTGCTAGCGGGAAGCAACCAAGCAAATTCACCAGATTGGATCGCTAGCATCAGCCGTTGTTCAAAAGTGCCTTGCACAGAAAGGCCCGACCCAAATTGCAATCAATCGGGCTTGCCCCTCTCATTTTTTTGAGCGATCCCGAAACGCATTTTGAAATTGACGCAGTGGGGGATAACTGAGAGCATTCCGCCCGCCCCGAATGCTTGCAGTTCTTTTGGATGACGAGTCGATGCTCGAATTTTTGCCAGCAGTCAAATCATCACTGCGTTACAAATGGTCCATCATCGGAGCGGTCGTCTGCTCCTTGTTGATTGCGCTTCTCTGGGGCGCCAGCATCTCGACGATCTACCCTTTTGTGGAGATTGTGCTTGAGGGAAATACGGCGACCAGTTGGATCGACGAGCGAATCGAGGAAAATCGCACTCGAATCACCGCTTACTCCACTGAGATTGATGAACTGAAGACTCAAGCGGAGGGGATTCAGAAGGACGCCCCCGATAATACTGAAGCCGCCGGGCTGTTGGCTCGCGCCGACATGCTTTCGGCTCGAAAAGATCGAGAAGAAAAATCTCTCTCCTGGAACCAGTGGTTTCAGCCGTGGATCGCCAAGTATGCCCCGCAGACTCCGTTCGGCACTTTGCTGTGGGCAGTTGGCTGGTTGCTGACGACCTCGGTGATAAAGGGCGTTCTGCTAGTCATCAGTGCGATCCTTGTCGCACGGGTTGCCAATCGCACGGTCAGCGACTTGCGGCGGATCTACTACCGCAAAGCGTTGCAGATGGACCAGCGGCGAATCGATGCCTTCGGCACGGCCAATTTAATGACTCAGTTGTCGCACAACATGCAGATGGTCAGTGGTGGTCTGCAGGCATTCTACGGCAAGATGATTCGCGAACCTCTCAAGATGTTTGCCTGTCTTGCGTTGGCGGCTTGGATTAGCTGGCCGCTTTTGCTGTTGTCCATGTTGGTTGTCCCCGCTGGTGGCTTGGCCATTCGCAATCTCTCGAGGCGAATGAAACGAGCGACTCAACGCGAGGTCGACGGCATGGGGGCGGTCTTCCAATCCCTAATCGAGACCTTCGGGGCGATCAAAACAGTCCGCGTATTCAACCAGGAATCGACCGAGCGAAAACGATTCAAACGGATCGCCGAAAGCCTCTGCCGGATGTCGACGCGGATTTCACTGTACGACTCCCTGTTGCGACCGATCACCGAAGTCCTCGGAATCATCTCAATTGCCGTGTCGATTATTGCGGGAGCCTATCTGGTGCTGAACCGCGAGACCTCGATTTTTGGCTTGCAGTTTTCAGCTGAACCTTTGAAGCCGAGTTCATTGCTGTTGTTTTACTCGCTTCTGGCCGGCGCCAGCGATCCCGGCCGAAAGATGAGTGAAGTCGTGAACTATCTGGTCCGCGGCGGGATGGCTTGTACCAGCCTCGAAAAGGCATTCAACGCGGTGCCCCAGGTTGGCGTGCCGGAAAAGCCGCAACCGCTGCCCGAGCATCATAAAAATCTCAGATTCGAGCGTGTCACGTTCGCCTACCAGCCAAAGCAACCTGTCATCCGCCAGGTCTCGTTTGAAATTCCTTTTGGCCAGACCGTGGCGATTGTCGGCGCCAATGGATGCGGCAAATCAACCTTGGCGAATCTCTTGCTGAGGTTTTACGATCCGCATCACGGGCGGATTGAAATTGATGGCGTCGATATCCGCAACGTGCATCCGGGCAAACTTCGCCGTCAAATCGCTTGGGTAACCCAGGACGCTTCGCTGTTCCGAGCTTCGATTTGGGACAACATCGCCTACGGTCGCCGTAAAGCAACCGAAGTGGAGATCATGCGAGCTGCTCGCCTTGCCTGCGTCGACCGCTTTGTCGAAGAGATGCCGGAGGGTTACCAAACCTCGGTCGGGGACGAGGGGAAGCTGCTCTCAGCCGGCCAGCGCCAGCGCATCGCGCTCGCCCGCGCTATTCTGGCAGACCCGCGAATCCTGATCCTCGATGAAGCAACCAGCAACCTCGATGGAAAATCGGAAGCCCTGATTCACGAAAACCTGCGAGAGTTCATCCGCAACCGCACCACGCTTTTGATTACCCATCGCGCTCAAAGCCTAGAGTTGGCCGATCGCGTCTTGGTGATGGAAGCGGGACAAATCGTAATGGATTGTCCGCGGGAAGAAGTGGCCAGCCGCTCAAGCGAGTTCCGAGGCCTGTTCGCCCGTTCGGCCTGATAGGAGGCCCATCCAAGTTTAGGCAGGACTATCCGACTCGCAGGCGACGAGCCAGCACCTGGACAGCCTCTTTCAGAGGAAGGGCGCCGCTTTCAAGTTCAATCTTTTCGCCAGACTCCAGCCACTGCTCGATCCGCTTTTGAGCGGCCACGACCGTGCTGTGACTTCGGCCGCCAAAGTAATCGCCAATCTCAGATAACGCGTTGTTAGTGTGCTGCCTCGAAAGCCACATCGCCAGCATCCGGGCAGTGCTGACACGCTTCGTACGAGACTCCGACCGAAGTTCACTCGAAGGAATACCACAGGCGTCGCAAACCAATTGCTCAATTCGCGGCAAGGTTGTGACTGAAGTGACCGAGCCGATCAAGTCTTTTAAATCACGCTCGGCCGATTCCTTCGTCGTCGACTTACCACTGGCTAGTTCCGCAGCCCGCAAACGATTCAAAGCTCCATTCAAGCGACGGCAATCGCGCTCAATCCCGAGCGCGACCAGCTCCAAAACATCCGAAGAGAAACTCCAACCGCGCTGTCGGCAAATCGAATCAAGAATCCAGCGTCGACCCTCGACCCCCGGATATCGGAGCGGACAATTCAATCCGCCCTGCAAACGACCACTCAACTCTTTGCTGATTTGATTCAATTCGGCCGGCATTCGGTCCGTTGTCAGAATGACTTGCTTCCCCGCCTTGCTCAGGTGGTCGAGCGTCACATTGATTTCGTTAATAGTCGCTGCTTTGCCGGCCAGGAAATGGACATCATCGATCGCCAGCAAGTCCAAGTCCCGGAACTTACGACGGAACATCGGTAACCCAGACTTCCGCAAGCCGTAGACAAACTCATTGAGAAACTGCTCGGCGGTCAAGCTAATGCAAATACGCAGCTTGCCTTCAGCTCGAAATCGCCTGCAGATGGCGTTGAGCAAATGGGACTTGCCAACTCCGGTCGGTCCGTAAATCAAGAGTGGCGAAAAATGGCCGGGGGTTTTGAAGTTTTCGGCCAAGGCCTTTTGGATCAGCTGATTCTCCTCGCCAAACCAAAACTCCTCTAGCGTTTGGTTCCGGCGATTAGACGAACCACTCCCCGAGCCAGTGTCCGCATCGGCCGAGGCAGCTTTGACCCCATTCCCCTTCACGGCTGCAAACTGTGTTGCAGCCAGCGATACTTTACGCACTCGATCACGAACACCGTTAATACCCAGCGGGCGTTCTTCGGCGACCGCACTTTCGCCCGAAGTCTCGTCAGCAGGCGGGACCTCACGGTTATCCGGTTTCAAACTTTGCCCTGCTTGGTCGGCTTGCACTGAGTCGGTGGAACGAACTGAAAACTGGACACCGACTTCGGAACCATACAAACCTTCGACGGCCTGCCGCAATTGAATGCCGTGATGACGCTGAACGCGGTTCAGCTCAAACTCGCTGTCGAAGAAAAAGACAACCTCTGAGTCGCTGCACAGAACACGCCCGGCACCGCCAAACCAAAGCTCGCAACGGACTGGACCAATCAATTCGGCAATCCGAGCAAGCAGGCTGTCTAAACCTGGCTTTCGAGTTTCTGTCTGATCCGCAGCTGACACTTCCTGAACCATCTCCTTTTCGAGAGCCGGTGCGACATGTGGCGCTCGCCTCGAGCCCAACTTGTCTCATTCCTCAGCTCGCCGACTCCCCTAACTCCGCGAACCAGACTTACGCGGGCTGCCACGCGAGTAACCAGAGGTCACTCCTCGCTTGGCGGCCGGTAATTCCGGTCGGTGGAAATCGATTTCCCTGCGAACCGAACGCTCTCGCCGAAACACTTTCCCTGTCGGGCTAACCTGCAAAGTTGCGGGGCCAAAACGGCTCCCACAACCCACTCGGTTTTGCCCGGGCAATTTATCCCTCAAATCTCGCTGGCAAATTCCAATGCGATTCTTCAGCCGAAGCGAAAAAACCGCCTAAAAGCCCGCGAATTCCCTCGGTTTCAATCGTGCGGCGACTGGCCAAGGGAGCCTGATTCTATGACTGCTAGCAGCAGTGTCAAACCACCAGAATCAAAAACTTTTCAGGCCTCGCAGCCGGTCAAAATTTAGGGGCTCAAATTTCTCGGCAGAGGGTCGAAATCAAGTAGTGAGAGAGAAGAAAAAAAAATTTCCCGAGTCTCGAAAACGGCAGCTGCCCTCGGAATCGGTAAGTTGTGGAAAACTTGTCAGCGCTTCGGCAACAGCCGAGAAAATCCCGATATTTCCCGCGTTTTTGAGAAGACCATGCGTGAGGTGATGCGGCGTGGTCCGCAGGCTCGTTGGAGTCGAAATAGCCCGTTTAATTTGAGCTCGCCGCAAAGTTGAAACGAACGCTGCGGCAGAGAACGATTTTAGAAACGGACCGCTTCGTCCAAGTGCCGCTTGGCTTCTTCGGAAACCGGAAGATTGCCATTGGGGTTGGCCAGATCGAACAGCACCGCCATTCGCTGAAGCGGCAGGTCAGCTCGAATCACAGCGGGCGGTTTCAGCAACAACACGCCGCGCGTCCGCCCCCAACTGCTCGCCGTGTAACAACCACTGAGATTCGAACGCTTTGATTGCAACTGGTAGGCATTTTGAGCTAGTGCAACCAGTGCCGTCGGATCGCCCGTCCAGCCTCGAAATCCGATTCGCTGCAAGACTTGGCTGGAGTCAAAATAAAACGTCAGCGATCCGTGAATATCGGTCAAGTTGGTGCCGCTGACGAAGGCGACTCGCATTCCCCGTAGCCCCTCACCCTCTTCGATCACGGAGACCCGTTCCCACCGCTGCGTGATCATGTCAGGCGTCCAATCGAAGCGAAACACCTGCCCCAAGTCCTGCACCGGCATGAATTGCAAGGGCTGAGCCGATAGGTCTGGCCCGGCGGCTGTACCCGGGTAGTACGCGTTTAGGGGAGCCGAAACCTGAAATGTCGGGATCCCCGGCTGAGATTGGTTTTGCACCATCGGCAATCCGCTGTCGGTTCGTTCATTAACCAGCAGAACCGGCAAACCCAAAGCGCCGACCAAAATGACCGGATAAAACAGACTGCGACTCATTTCCAAGACTCAGCGTTACAGACTGGCGACACCCCAGATGGAAGGCACGTTGCCTCATGGCGTTTATCGACCAGCCGACTATCGCTGCACGAAACGCCTGCCAATTCCAACGCCTGTAAGGCGAAAAGCAGGTTCCTCCGACTGCTGAATTGGCGAAACCGTTTTAATCGGAGCCCGGCAAGTTCTCTTACGACGTTCGCAGCCCCGTTTTCAGCCCTCCACATTTGCTCACTAACACGTCGGCTTGGCCAGAAAAATCAGAGTTGAGCAATTAGAATCGAGGCTCTGCGAAGGGTACATTTACCCGAGTCCAACGCAGCAACTCCCCTCAGAGCCGTGGAAAACGAGTTCTTCCAACCTACTTTGCCGCTGCCGATGAGTTTTCAATTCGACGAAACAGAAAGAGCGACACTCGCCCAACTGGCGAGTTCGATATTTCCACGGCTCGTCCCCCGCGCCGGCGACTCCGCAGCACTCTTTGAACTGAAATCCGAACCTGACAAACTCCTGATAGCACTCGAAAAGAATCTCGCTGCCAGCTCGGCAGCAACACAGCGCGAAGTGAAGAAGCTCCTTCGCCGCTTGGCCAGCCACCTGAGGGGGCGCAAGTGGAAGGGAAGGCTCGCACGATTTTCGACTCTTTCAGAAACCGAGCAGCAGGAAGCCGCGGGCCGGTTACTCTCAACCGCCAGCGACGGCGTCAAACTCTTTCTGACGGGCCTACTCAAACTGCTGCATTACCACGCACTCGCTCCAAGTGACCAGAGCGAAGACCAGCAGCGAAGCCTCCACGAGGCGATCGGATACTCCGGATTTATTCCAAAGGTATCGGAGACGCCGCTGCCTCGTCCGGCGTTCATCCGCAGCGAACAGCAAACATTTGCGGCTGACTTTCTTGTCATTGGATCGGGGGCCGGCGGCAGCGTGGTCGCGGCTGAACTAGCCGAAACAGGCAAGCGAGTGATTCTGGTTGATGCCGGGCCTCTTCCCCGCGCGAGCGAACTGGGATGTTCGGAAGAATTAGCCAACCGCCTCTGGCTGGAGAGCCACGGCACTATCCCCACGCGAGAACTGCCGGTCAGTTTGATCGCCGGCCGAGTCTTCGGTGGAGGCACCGTGATCAACTGGGGGACTTATCTTGAGCCTCCGCGGACGCTGCTCGAAGACTGGTCGCATCAATTTGGCTTTCATGCCTGCCTTACCGAATCTTGGCAACACAGCCTCTATTCAGTGCGGCGCCGCCTCGGTACCGCGCCAGTTCAATCGCAGACAACAAGCAATCGCTTGCTACAATCCGCAGCCCAAAGGCTCAACTGGTCACACCACTCTGTCGAGCGCATCCAAGGCGAATGCTCAAGTTGCCAAACTTGCAGCTTTGGTTGCAGCGACGGCAAACAGGATGCGCTGCGGACTTACATCGCCGATGCAGAGCGTCTGGGCGTGCACCTCATTCCCGAGTGCCGAATCGAATTGCTGGAGCATGATCAAGGACGAGTCGACCGCGCCACAGGTGTGCTGCGAGATGAGGATGGAACTCAACGGAAAGTCGAGTTTCGCTTTCGGCATCTCGTGCTTTCCGCAGGGGCGCTCCACACTCCGGCACTGCTCCTGCGAAGTGGACTGGGAAACGCTCACGTGGGCCAGCATTTGCAAATTCACCCTGCGGCGATTGTGCTCGGCGAATTTGAGCAGGAAGTCTCGCCTTGGGAGGGCCCCCCCCAAGCAATCGTCGTCGACGAGTTTGCCAAGCAGCATTCCCTGCCGTCAAGATTTCGGCTCGAAGCGGTCCCGCTACCGCCTGGCTTGCTCGCGATGAGCCTTCCCTGGCATGGACCACTCGCCTATCGTCACATGCTGCAAAGAGCGAAACACCTCGCTGGCTGGCTCGTGCTGGTTCACGACCAAAACGATCGGGCAGGGCGGGTTGAAATCGACGCTCAAGGCCAACCGCGAGTCCACTATCGGATGAACCCCGCTCTGCGTGCGGCCGTGGGCAAAGGGATTAGCGCCGCGTTGACTGGACTCCGTGCCGCCGGAGCTTCGCGGCTCTTGGCCCCGTCATGGGGCATCGACGATTTCGACTGCCAACTCGACGACGCAGCTTTCAAAACCTACCTGCGAGCGCAAGAAAAAGCCGCACGCTGCCTCGGCAACCTGCGGCTGTTTAGCGCTCATCAAATGTCATCCTGTCGACTCGCCAGTTCAGCCGGCCAAGGGGCAGTCGACTTATCTGGGCGAGTTTACGGATTGGAAAACGTCTTTGTTTGTGATGGCTCCGCACTCCCTTCATCAACCGGAGTGAACCCGGCACTGACCATCACAATTCTCAGCCATTACTTGGCGCAGCAAATCAAAAGACTGACCTCGCTTAGTTCCCCATGACCGACTTTAGTTTGTCAACAATCTGCTCTTTGGGCTGGGCGCCGACAATTCGATCAACAACTTCGCCGTTCTTGAAGAACAACAAAGCGGGAATTCCGTTGACTTCATACTTGGAGGCAATTGCCTGAGCGTTGTCGACATCGAGCTTGGCAATCACGGCCTTTCCTTCGAACTCCTGGGCAATCTCTTCGACCGATGGAGCAATCATCTTGCAAGGTCCACACCAAGGAGCCCAGAAATCGACCATCACGACCTGGTCGCTTTTCAGCACATCGGCTTCGAACGAGGCTTCCGTAATGACCTTAGCGAAATGCGACTCGCTGCCACCAGCGGGCGAAGCAGGAGCAGTCGCTGCCGACTTCTTCCCCGAATCGGCAGCTGGAGCCGAGTCGGCTTTCTTCGCTTCGCAGCCAACCAAGACGAGCAGCGAAAGCAGGCCCAAAATCCCGAACAGTGCGGTAACAGAAACTGTTTTTTTCATCACGATAAACTCCTCTATTCTGTGAAACGGCGAGGCTAAGCTCGGAGAGTCCAAACATTAATTTGCGGCAAACAGTGCCAGCGAATCGGCTCGTCTCCAGAAATTCCTCTGGAGACGAGCAGCAGCGTCGAGCCCAATTTAAACTCGCCCCCTGCAAATCGGACACCGTATTTACTCGGTGATATTACCGGTCCGATCAGCGGAAAGCAAATCTGGCCGCCGTGCGTGTGGCCGGCAAACATCACGTCGATTTGCCGGTCAATCGCCCAGCGAATCTGGTCGGGACTGTGGGAAACAAGCAACTTCAGGGCTCCTGCTGGGGGGGCTTCCCGCAACTGTTCTGCCTCGCTGTACCACGGGAGGTCATTTCCGGTCAGGCAAATTGGAGCGCCGCGGAAATCGAGCGTCACCCAGTGGCCAGAAAGATATTGGCAACCAGCGGCTTCCAGCAACTTTCGGTAAGTCGCTTGATCAGCGATTTGGAGATCGTGATTCCCAAGCACATGGAATTTCCCGAGCCTCGCTTGAAGTCGTCCAAAGATTCTTGGAATCCAATCGAGGCAATGCGACTCGTCGACCAAATCGCCGGAAAGCAAAACCAAGTCGCACTGTTCCGCATTAATCCGATCGACGATCCAGTCGTAGTACTCGGCTCGAATCCCACCAGTCAAATGAAAGTCCGAGAGGTGGGCGATCTTCAGGCCATCGAAGCGACTGGCATCTGGCCGCTGGAGCCGAATCTCTCCGGTATCTGCTGCCATCCAGGTGCAACGGTTCCACGGCACCAAGCGGAAAAACTCGGCAAAGCTTCCCGCAGTCAGTCGCTGCTTGGTCTGTTGCTCGACGTCGACGATTTCCCGCGCTAAAAAACGAATTTCGTGCGGTTGCCTGCGATTCAGTTTGCGGAGCAACCAAGCGACCAGGAACCAGACTCCAATCGCAGCGCAAAAGGAGAGGTAGCCCAGAAGTGGCAATCTTCCCTCGAAGAACCGGAGCGGCCCCGGGAACCCTTCAAACCAATTCCAAACCAGCCCGAGGGAGAGGGGCAGAAAGACAACCGCCAGAACAAATTTCTCGATTCCCTTTCGCCATGGGCGCGGCCAAGCAGTGGCGTGCGTGCGATTAAAGAAAAAGCACCAGAAGCCAACATGCCCAAGCAGAATTAATGGCCACAATAACCAATCCATGGTCGCTCCTGCCAAGCCCTCGCGCTGCGAACCATTCGCTGCATCGAGCCCGCACCTCGGGAGTTCAACTGCAACTCCCACTCACCAAGTCAGCCAACTTAACCCGAACAGGGCGAATTGCACAACGGATCCTCGCGGCTCGCTTCCAACTGCGGGCAACGCTCAGCGTGAGTTGCCGGAAATCAGCCAGCACCACATCTCGGGTGGCGACTTAGCCAGCAGTCCGCTCGCCGGTGACCGTCGCTTCGACCGTCGACAACAACTGGTCCAATCGAAACGGCTTGTAGAGAATCGCACCGGCTCGCAGCCCAGCTTGGCGAGCCTTAACTATCGAATGTCCCGGGTCATAACCAAAACCGGTCATCAAAATCAAAGGCGGATTGTCGAGCATCTCCTTTAGCTTCATCAGCAAATCGTAGCCACTGATGTCTGGCAATCGAATATCCGCAATGATTGCATCGTAAGCTTGCTCGGGGCCGCTATTGCGTACCATCAAGATCGCATCGTGCCCCTCATCAGCCGTTTCGACGATGCAACCGTGCCGCTCGAGCAGCTGATGGGCACTGGTTCTCACTTGCTCATCGGCATCAATCACCAGAATCCGCTTGTTCTGCAGGGCAGGATGAGGTGCGGGACCGCTTCCGGTTGGAAGCGATTCATCCGGAGCCATCGCCGCGCCAACTTTCTGAATCGCCAGCTTAATCTCGCGGGCGTTCGCCAGCACGGACCGCAGCCGCTTGATCACCTCTGGGTCGTGACCAATGTAGCTCTCGATTACTTGAACCGTTTCATTCAGAATCTTGTCGATTGGAATCGCCACGGCGCCGTGGATCGCCTCGACGCTTTGCTTGGTCGCCGTCGATTGCTGAGCAACCAGCAGTTCCAACGTATTCAACGCCGCGGCCACACCACGCGCAAAGCTCTCCAAAAACTCGAGGTCACTTTCTTTAAAAGCACTCACCTCGGGACTCTCGACATTGAAGCTGCCAATGATTTGGTCATGAAACTTCAGCGGGACTGTGAGCGAACTTTTTGCGCCCATCAGCCCATCGAGATAGAGCGGGTCGTTGGCCGTATCCTCGCAAAGATAGCTATGTCCAGTAGCGACGACGAATCCCGTCACGCCATTTCCTTCAGCTCGGGCATATAGCGGCTTCTTGCTAATCTCCGAGTCGATCCCGACCGAAAGCAACGGCTCAAGCAATCCGGTTCGCTCGTCCAGTAACCGAATCTCAATCACATCGAAATTGAGCAAGTCCTTGGTGTAGTGGAGAATATTGTCTTTCAGCAATTCAATTCGTTGGTCGACATCCATCTCGAAGATTTCATTGGTCGTCAGATCGGCCAGAGCCAACTCAGCCTGATGAAGAGCCTGAAACTTTTGCCGCTGCTTCGTCGATTCCGTGACTTCGACCAGCGTCACTACCAAATACGTTGCCGGTATATCGCCCTCCAGAACAGGAGCGGCGCTCAATCTGAAAAAGCGGTCGCCTTGCGAAATCATCGAATTCGTCGCGCGGCGATTCTTGAACGCCGAACTGAGCGGATGAATCTCCGGGCCAGTAATCGTCGGATGCCCGAGAGCTTCGTAAAACGAGAGGCCAACCATCGGCGAACCGCTGAACCAGTCTGCCAAACGCTGATTGGTCCAGACCACGGTGCTTTCTTTGTCCAAGACGGCAACGCCATCGGGGTAGTGGTCGAGCATCAGGCAACTGCAACCAAGTCGCTGAGCCAAACTCGAAGACTCGCCGGCGGCCGGCTCCTCAAATGGAAGATAGACCCCTGCAAAGCCACCCTCACCCAGACGCCGGAGCAAGTCCGAAGCATTTGCGACCTGCACTATTTCCCACTCGGGGGAAAAGAAGCTCCGGTCTTCGGCCGTGCTTGACGAGACGGTGCCTGATGGCTCTGCCAGGCTGAGAATTTTTCGCACTGCAACTGTTCCGCGGGCTGGAATCATAAGCTCTTCTCCGTTGCAGCGGCGAGGAAAGACTAAGCCCGTTTAAGGGCCAGCCATTTTTCGTTTCGACGACAAGCAAACGGGTTCATAATCAGATTTCCAATCGAATCACTTTTTCTATACATATTGTTCGATCTATTCGGGGCTGGTTCAAGAATGATTTCTGGCAACCACCGCGAAACACTTTGCGGTTCAAGCATTGATGGCTCGATGCAGCACCACCGTAAAATACAGAACAGCCCTTTCTTTGAGACTCAAAGAAACTCCTATGAACCATCTCCATCTTAGGCGTGTCTACCATGAGGAGGCCGCCGCCTATCAGCCAAAGTCCTCAAGTTTTCCACAGAATCGAATCAAAGGCGATTGGTTTGCCGTTAACCAAAACCCTACTTAAAACCCCAAAGGTCTGCCTTATCGTTCCAATCGAGTAGACTCTGCGGTAGTCTGCTGAGCGGACCATCCCGCCACACCCCAGACGCCCCCAACAAACAAGTCGCAGCTGTGACAAAAAAACGCAACGAAAAATCGAAGATCCGGGCTGAGTTCCGCAAAAAGCATGACCAGCGCGGCCGGAAAACCAATTTCACCAAAGATTACGCTGCCGACGAATCGCAACTCGAGGACGCTTCCTCCGGTGAGCGAATTTCGGGAAAGGGGCGGCTTACCCGGAAACGGACCGTTATCGGCCAAGCCGACAGTTCCGCCCGTTCGGGGTTTCAAGTTGAACTGAACGTCGACTCCCAAACGAACCTCGCAGGGAGAGCCTTACGCGTCTCGGGATTGAATTCGATTGTGCGCACCGAGCAAGGTGACTTCGAATGCGCGACCCGCGGACTGCTGAAGTCCCTCGCCACGGACTTGCAAAACGTGGTCGTCGCTGGCGACTTTGTGACGATTGAACCGGGCGGTGGAAAACAGGCGGTAATCACCAGAGTCGAACCTCGGCGCAATACCATCTCGCGCACCAGCAAAGGGAAGCAGCAGATCATCGCTTCCAACGTCGAACTCTCGGTGATCGTTTCGAGTGCGGCACAGCCAGATATCAAACCGAATTTGATCGATCGCTTGCTGATGTCTGCAGAGAAGATGGGTGTCCAGCCGGTAGTTGTGATCAACAAAATCGATCTGATTGACCCGGCCGACTTGATGCCGCTTGCCGGCGTCTGGTCCCAACTTGGCTACCCGGTCCACTTCGTCTCAGCTCGAACGGGACAGGGGATGGAACGATTGAGGAATCTGCTTCGCAATCGGGAAAGCGTCGTCAACGGCCAAAGCGGTGTCGGAAAGTCATCTTTGCTCAACGCAATCGACCCCGCGCTGCAGCGCCGCGTTGGCGAAGTAAGCCTTGAAAACGAGAAAGGCAAACACACGACGACGTTGGCAGAACTGATTCCGCTTTCATTCGGTGGCTATATCATCGATACTCCGGGAATTCGCCAATTTCAGCTATGGGATATCGTGGCGGCAGAAGTCGATGGCCTGTTCCGGGATTTTCGCCCGTACACGCACCGCTGTCGCTTTCCCGATTGCACGCACTCCCATGAAGATGACTGCGCGGTAAAGTCGGCTGTGGCCGATGGCCTGATCGACCCGCGACGCTACGACAGTTACTGCCAGATTCGCAGCGACCTCTAAGTTTGCTCCGCCTCAAAAAGGAAACCACAAACGCCGATGCCCGCTGCCGAATCCCAAGTTCCGCGTTCACCCGGTGGTGTCGTCGCCGTTTTTCGCGACCAGCATCGTTTCCTTGTCATCCAGCGAGGTTTGCAGTTGGTTCGGGCACCGGGGAAGTACTGCTTTCCGGGCGGCACGATCGAAGCGGGCGAGACTCCGCTTAAGGCGCTTCATCGCGAAATGCAAGAAGAACTGGGCGTGGCGATCGAGGCTCACGGAAAGATTTGGACCAGCGTCACGCCCCGAGGGCTCCTTTTGGAATGGTGGTCCACTAGCATCAAACCGGAAGCGATCATCCGCGCCTGTGCACACGAAGTTGCCTGGCATGGCTGGATGAGCGCGGATGAGATGCTCGGCCTGGAACAACTCTTGCCCAGCAATCTAGTTTTCCTCGACCAACTCCGCCAAGGCAAAATCATCCTGCCCTAGACCCGGCAGAGCTAACTCACTCCCAGCCAATGTAGTGCCTTTAATGAGCAAGCGAACAGCGCGCGCTACTTCGACCAGTTGAAGAAGATCGTCCGGGGCTCAGGGTCGCTGACATTGTTCATGTTCACAACCCGCAGCGCTGCGTAAACGCGGCCGGAATTCCCCGGCGGTACAAATTCATAGTTCCAGACTACGTTGGCCGAACCCTGCATGCGATTCATGCTTGGGACTAACGAAATCGGGCTATCTTGCCACCCACTACCATTCCAGAATTTTTTGCTCACCGTGTCTCGTAGCGTCAAGCGAACGGTCCGCACACCGGCCTCATCGCGAGCCCAACCGGCGATATTCACCTTTTTATAATAACGAACCGTGTCCTCGTTCTTGGGACTGGTGAACTGGCAAAACGGCGCGACCGCATCGACGACAGCATGCTTGACCGTAGGCTGGGCTTGAAAATCGCCGTTCATCGCAACCGCTCGAGCCGTGATCCGGTACCGACGCTCGCGAGTCTCGTTGGGGTTAAACGTGTAAGCCCAGTCTGCAATTGTCTGCCCCCGCCGAGACAACTCAGCGATGACAAACGCGTACTCATTCGTCCAGCCACTGCCGTTCCAGAAGCGTTCCTTGTTGGCTTCGGTAACGTCCGTAATCGTCAGTTTCACATGCCGCAGGGGTGCCTTGTATTCCGCTAACCCCTTAATCTCGACCTTCTGCAAAAAGACATCGTTGTTGAACAGCGGCTGCTCAATGCTGGCGATCGGGTCAGGCATTTCAATTTTGTTCGCAAGGATCTTCGCTTGATAATCAGCGACTTGCGCGTTGGTCAGTTCGGTGCCTCGATTCTGAAGTTGCAACGGGTCAACTTTTAAATCGTAAAACTCCCGGTCGCCAGAAGACCACTCGGTGTAAATCGTATCGTGCAGTCGGAGCGAACTGTAAGCCGTGCGAGTAGGCCGCGAAGGATTCTCGTTAGTTTCCCAGTGCTCGACGAGCACGCCTTCAGGTCGCCAAGCTTGAGGACTTCCCTGATAGCTTTTGATCAGCAGTGGGTAAAACGACTTGCCTTGAATCGTCGAAGGAATCGGTCGACCGGCAAGTTGTAAGACGGTTGGTGCGACATCGATGTTCGAGAGCAGGTGCGTGCGAGGTGATGGGTCTGGCGAGAAATAACCGGGGCCCCAAACAAACATCGGAACGTTCGTGCAGCGATCGAAAGGCAGCTTTTTACCTATGTGGCGGTTCTGCCCCAAATGATATCCGTGGTCGGAAGTAAACATCACGATCGTCTGATCGGTGAGTTGCAATTCTTCAAGAGTCGCCAAGAGGTCTCTCACCATATCGTCGACCGAACGCAAGCTAAGCACGCGGCGGCGAAAATCGACATCTGTCTGTAACTCCTCGTTCTTGGCTGGATCCGATCCTTCGTTGCGAAGCGGAATCGAACTGGCCAATACAGAAGGTTTGTCGGAGTAGTCCGACTCGTTAAAGTCTGCTTTGCGGATTTGCTTTAGCTGCTTCCACCAGGAGCGATAACGCGGCTCAACCATCCCCTTCAGCGGCTGGTCTTCAGCGAAGTTCAGCTCATTGGGGGATTCACGATGCGGCGCGAGCGGAGCCATATAGAGAAAAAACGGCTCGTCTCGCTCGGCTACATGCTCACGAATCAAGCGGTTGGCCTCGCGATTTTCGGCTGCCGTTCGATACTTCACCGGGTAAAGCAGCGGATTCGCGTCCGGCAATCCAAACGGAATCCCATCCTTTACAAAAATCGTTGTGAAGTAACTCGAGCCTAGGGCAGGGAAAAAGTCATCCCATCCCGGCGGCTTAATGCTGGCCCAAGTTTGCCCAACAGCGGGCTCGTAGCCATTGTGCAGGTACTTGCCGACGAGCATCGTGCGGTAGCCAGCCTGCTTCATCCAGACGCCAATTTCGTTTTGCAGCGATGGCTGCTCGCGACTGCTGAATCCGCCGAAATCACGGAAGTGCTGAAAGCCACCCGTCACACCCCGACAGAAATCGGTGTTGGGATCGTTGTTCTTGAAGCCATGCTTGTGACCATACTGCCCTGTGAAAAAACTTGCTCGCGAGGGTGCGCACAGCGGCGAAGAAGCGTGCATGTTGACAAACCGAATCCCACCGTCCACCAAACGGTCAATGTTCGGCAAAAAGCGGTAGGTGCCACCACGCAGGAAATCAATCTCTGTCGACTCACGGTCGGCATCATCTAGATTGATCACAATAATGTTTGGAAGAATGTCCCGGCGGCCATCCAAGCGGGGAACCGGACCGCTGACTGGCTCGTTCAGCTCGCTCGTCAATTTGCCGACCGCGACGACTGGCGTCGTAACGACTTGCTGAGTAACAACTGGTGTCGTAACCGACTCTTGCTGGCCCTCGGCTGTGCCAAGAACGCCGAAAACAGTCGTGGCAAACAGAAATCCTAGCAGAGCACTCATTGGTAAAGCAGTGCGACCTGTTTGGGTCATTACCAACCTCATCTCTTTGTGTTCAGTCCCGAATCGCATTGAGAAATACCCACTGCAAGCTGGCAATTGATCGGTCCGCTCCACGGCAACCAACCGCTCATGGCGAGTGCTTTATCAGGGACAACTAGCTGCCGCTAATATAGTTGGAGTTCGCCCGGAATCCGAATCCCGAATTTCGATTAATTCAGCTGTTTCAGGATCTTCTATAGTATTCGTAGTTTCCGACCAGGAAAATTTCCTCAGGCCTCTAAATCCCGGCCAGCTTGCCGAGGTTCCCCACTACCTTAGGAGTCGAAAGCCAAGACATTTACCGCCAACTATTTTTAGGTGCGGGAGTCGGCTCTTTGGTGAACTTAAGGTTAAATCACGGTAAAGGGCTGGGAAAATTCGCTTAAAAGCTGAGCCATTCGCCCCAGGAGTCAGCTGCTTCGCCCGTTCAACCCAGCGCGCCGTGGCCCTTCTCGAAACTCACTATTCTCGTTGAGTCGCAGCGTCCCTGCCTCAGGGAGTCCCTAAACGCGGCTCCAAGCAAGCTTTCGAAATCACCGCCGTTACCCGCCGACCAGCTAGCAGTTTCCCTTTTGGAATCCGCCCCGCTTCGAGCCACACGCTGTTAGCGGTCCGCCGAATGAGCTGATTTTCATTCTTCTCGCCGGGCTGTGGGTGCTTTCATCGCGCCGTCGCGTGCACGAAGATAATGCCAGCAGGAACCAGCCCAAAGGTAACTTGGAACCTCCAAAGCTAGTTAGCTGCCCATTAAATTTTTGCACTTCATTCGTTCAGTCCATGCGAGGCCGCCATGACCAATAAACGGATTAGCCGCCGGCGTTTTGTCCAAGCCGCCGCGGTCGCTACTCTCTCGACCGCAGTCGCCCCGACCTTTGTCTCAGCCTCCTCGCTTGGGCTTGGTCGCCGTCCGGCCCCAAGCGACCGACTCGTGATGGGCTTCATCGGCACCGGTGGCAAAGGCAGGCACAACCTTGGGGTTTTCCAGAGTCAGCCGGAAGTTCAAGCGGTTGCCGTCTGCGACCCCGATAAAAACCACCTCAATGCGGCCAAGCAACAAACGAACGACCAGTACAAGAACGAAGACTGCCGAGCCTATTCGAACTTCCGCGAAATGCTCGATTCCGGCAAATTCGATGCCGTCTGCGTTTCGACTCCAGACCACTGGCACGCCTTGGCCACGATCGCTGCACTGAACGCCGGCGCGCATGTCTACTGCGAGAAGCCGCTCTCCAATTCAGTACTCGAAGGCCGAGCGATGGTCGACGCAGCCACTCGTGCGGGGAAAATCATCCAATGCGGCAGTCAGGAACGCTCTACGGAAACCGTGCGACTCGGCTGCGAGCAAGCTCGCAACGGCAAACTCGGCAAGGTACACACCGTCGAGATTCATCTTCCGACTGATGAGCAACACCACCTCAAGGTGATCGCACAAAAGGAACTCGCTCCCGTCCGCGATGTCCCAGAGGGATTTGACTACGACGAATGGCTCGGCTTCACCCCGTGGCGTCCCTTCCGTCCGTTCATGCCCGACGAACCGGACCGTGGCTGCCATTTCTGGTGGCGATTTAACCAACTCTACGGCGGCGGCGAAATGACTGACCGCGGCGCCCATATCATCGATTTGGCTCAACTCGCCCTCGGCAAAGACGACACCGGTCCGGTCTCGATCTCCGCCTCAGGCCGACGAGCCAACGCGGGTTTGTTTGACGCCTGGTTCGATTTCAGCTTCGAGAACGTCTACGCCGATGGCACGCGTCTGGTCGGTACAACGGAAGGACCGCGGGGTTTGAAGCTGATCGGCGAAGACGGCTGGATCATGATTCACATTCACGGCGGAAAGCTGGAAGCGAGCGACCCTCGCCTCATCGACCCAGCCGATGCGGCCAGCAACAAGCTTTCGCTTGGACGCAGCCCCGGTCACCACCGCAACTTTCTCGACTGTTTGAAAACGGGGCAGCAACCGTTTGCCAGTGGCGAGATCGGCCATCGCACGGCAACCATCTGCCACCTCAACAACATCGCGATGACCCTCGGAAGAAAGCTGACGTGGTCACCTGAGAAGGAACGGTTTGACGCCGAAGACGATGCGAACCAGCTGCTCAAGCCGCGGATGCGTTCTTGGTTGGTTCCGTCGGAGCTGTCGGGTTTTGGGAGCTAGTCGGGCCTTCGCTCGTCAGCCGAGCATTGGCCAAGTCAGCTTCAAATTCCGCAATCGAGCTACCGAGTGAGTCCAGCAGCGGCTGGATTCCCGGCTGGAACCGTCGCCATCGCTCGCGCGATGACTGATAGATCGCTTTGCGAACTTGGACAGAACTAGCAGTCCGCACGCTCGTATTCCGCTGGGTGTGCTGAAGACACGCATCCGACCACACGAGCCCGAGGCTCTGCAGCAAGTTTCGGATCGCTTGCTCGGGCTGAGCCGTCAACAGCTCGTAAAAAATCTCTTTCACGGCTGGACCGTAGAGCGAAGCCCAATGCCGCATCACCTCGCGATGGAGTCGGAAAGATTGCCCAATCAACTCCCAAGATGAGGTCTCGAACTTCAGGCGGTCTGATTTAAATAACATGCTGTAGCAAGAAGCGCCGATGTCGCGAGGGTCCCGGCGACAGTAGACGATTCTCGCCTTGGGAAAGAGCAAACGAATAAAGCCGATATATTGCGAGTTTGCCGGCATTTTATCGACGACAAATTCGGCCCCTTCATTCACCTCGCGGAGTCGCTGCAAGTACTCTTCCGCTGCCTCCCAAACAGCCTCTCGGCTCAAGTCGCCAGCTTCATCCGGCCGGAGCCAGCACGCTTGCCAACGCGCGAGCACTTCTTCCAGAGCGGTTAACTCGCCTCCATCTTCCACTTGCGGATGACTGCTGAGGATTTGCTCCACGAGCGTCGTGCCGCTGCGGGGAACTCCCAGGACAAATAGTGGACGCTCCGAGGGATGCCCCCATTCTGTCCAGCGCCGCAGCCGCTCGGGAGTGAAATACTGTTTCAACCCCTCAATTACGGTTGAGCGATTTTGCAGCGATGAGTCCCACTTGCCAGCCAACTGAATTTTCGTGACCTGATTACCGAGGTCGTAATACTCTAGAGCTCGCGAGGGCAACCGCAGCTTCTCCCAATGAGTCGCTAAGGCAAAACAAATTCGATTGGCTCCGCTCGCAACGGGCTCACCCTGCCCGGCCCGCCGCAACAAAGACTCCAACTTGGCAACGTGCTCGGCGCGAAATTCGTAGTCTCCAGTCGAAACCATTTTGCTGAGCTGAAAGTAGACGGAAGGCTGGTCTGGATTCAACTCGAGGGAAACTTCTAACGCATGAATCGCCTCTTCGAAGTTGCCCAGGGCCTGCAGTACCGTCCCCAATTCCAAGAGGGTTGCGATTGGGTCGTGGTCGCGGTCCAGTGCGGCTTGGAGAAATTCGACTGCTTGCTGCGAATGACCGCGGGCTGCCAAGGCAACTCCTTTGCGATAAGCACCTGAGGGGCTGAGCGGATCCAGAGCCAAAGCCACATCGGCCGCATGTTCAGCGGTGTCCGGGGATCCCAAAGCTAAAGTGATAGCAGAGAGGTTGCAGTAGAACTCGGGATTCCCAGCATCCAACTCGATCGCTCGCTGCAGATAACCCACCGCTTCCTCGGAGTGACCCGTTTGATGAGCTAGCAATCCGGAAAGATGCCAAGCCTCTGCCCTTTGGGGATCCGCTGCTAGGACCGCCGAGTAGCCCTGCGCGGCAAGCTTCAAATTCCCGGCCAAGTGCTGAGCTTGAGACAACGCCAAAAGTTTGGAAATGTCGGACATGACGTCGCTTCGCTCCTTCTTCTTTGCTTCTGCTCTCGAATTTATCGGCCCGGATTCGGCTCAGTCCTCCAGCCGGAATTCCGTTGGCTCCTTAATTCCCGCAATTTTTTGTTAAATCTTTTCAAAGAGCATTTGGGTTGGCCTGCAGAATCCGCTGCCTGCCCTAGCCAGCGGCAAGTAGAAGAAATCACTTAACAGAGCATTCCCAAGCGATTCGGTTGACGAAACTCCACCATTGTTTAGCATTCACGGAGTTTCAGTTTGGAGGCTCGGCCCTAAATACATTTTGCGTGCTGAGCGCGTGGCGGAAGTAAGGTCCAAGGGGGCAGGTTCTGCCAAACTATTAAAGAGCCCAATCAACAGAACACATTCGGAATAATCAGGGAGACAACAGATGGACATGATCGATATTCTCGGTGGCATCCTCGGTCAAAAGTCGGGTAATTCGTCTGCCTCGGGCGGCGGAAAAATCCTTAAAGACATTCTGGGTGGAAACAGTCCCTCTCAAGGGCGAGCCCGCGAGGCTGCTCCGCCCAGCCGCTCGGATATCGCAACTCAAGCACGCGAACTGGAAGACCTACTGAACGTCGCCGGTAACCGCGGCCAATCCCGTTCCGGCAATCTGGGCACCTCATTTCCAGGCGGAGGGCTCTCTAGTGGAGGTTCTTCCGGAGCAGGTCGCCAGCCTGATCCCCGCGTCGATACACGTTTACCTCAGGGCAACAGTCCGTTCGGGTCGCCTCGGCAAGCCGACTCGCCTCCACCGTTTCAGCCGAGCGAAAGGTCTGGCCCCTTTTCGACTCCCCGCCGTGAGCCGCAGCCAACTCCCAATGTTGGCCCAAAAAAGCTCAGCCCAAACGATGAAGCAGAGTTGTTGGTTCAAGCCATGCTGAACGCTGCTAAATGCGATCAAGAAATTTCAGAGTCTGAGCAGCAAGCGATTTTCAAGCAAATCGGCGACCCGACCCCGGAAGTTCTGGCCTACCTCCGACAAGAAATTCAAAAGCCACTCGACGTTCGCGAATTCGCTTGGTCCGTTCCCGTCGGGATGGAGCAAAAGGTTTACGCGATCTCGATCCTCGCGATGGACCTGAAAACACAAGCCGAGTCACGCTACCTCGACGAACTCGCCAAGGGATTACGATTATCCCCCGAAGTGCGATCGGAGATTCACCGGCACTATGGATTGACCGACTAGGTCAAATCGGCAGAGTTCGGCGCGGGTCCTTCGACCCCGCCGATTTTTCGACCTCCGGTCTTCGCTGGGTAACTAGCCATTGGTAACTTGCCAAGGTTCAGCGGCGAACCAAATGTCGTCTTTTTATCCTGGAGGGATAAGAACCAACTCTGCTGCAAACTACAGGCAACAATCCCGACTAGAAAAGCTTTTTTTCTTTTCTTCGGGCGTTTCCTTTCTCCGATTGGCTTCCGCGAATCGTGCGCGAAAACGCACAGCCCTCTTTTCGGGGCTCCAGCATACAGCGGAAAATCTGTAGAGAAGTACGAAATAACGCGTTTTTCCGCCTGTTTTTCGGGTTCTGTACTCGTTTCTTCAACCGCCAGTGAACCACTCTCAATCGGGTGCGTAGAAGCTGGCTCTGGCCGAGGCTTGAAAGAGTTTCCTAGCGAGGTCCGCCAGAGCTGGTCCCTCTGCTTGACAGTGCCGAGGAAGCCGGTAATTTGGTTGGAGTTTTCCGGCCTTTTTGCGGGCTGTTGTTCGCAAGAATCGGAGAACACACGCGAGATTCGCTCAGGAATCCAGAGCGGATTGACCCATGTTTATCGTGTGGAAAGGATAGGCAAAGTCGCCGTAATGACTGGCCGCTTTCCAATTTTTTGATGCAAGGATTGCTTTTCAGTTGGTCAGAATGCCGCGAAGTCCAGTTCGCTCCCAATCGTGTGAAGCCACTCGAAATCGGATGTCTTTCCATTTCCAGTGTTTTGCTTTCAGTCGAACTTGGATGACAGGTACGGAGACCTTCAAGCAGTTGCAGCCCAACGGAATTTGGCGTTCTTGCGTTTTGTCGAACGGTACAGTCACAAGGAGAAACGTGATGGTTCGAAGTTTGTCTTCTGTTTTTGCTTTCGTCGCTCTGGTCGCTTTGACCGCGACGACCTTTGCTCAATGTTGCGACACCGCTACCAGCTGCGATAACGGCAGCCGCGTTGGCGGACGCGTTTTCAACGGCCGCGTTGCCACTTGGCGTTCAAACCGGACTGCAGCTCGCTGCGCCACTCCGGTTAACAACTGCGGCACCGTTAGCAACTGTGGCACTGGCAACTGCGGCACAACCGTAGTCGCTGCTGCTCCTTGCAACACCGGCTGCGCAACTGCTTGCAACACCGGTTGCAACAGGGGCTGTGGCACCATGGTTGCCTCGGCTCCTTGCGCCAGCAACATGACCTACACCAACTATGTCCCAGCCAGCTCTGACTGTGGCTGTGGCACTGTTGCGACCAGCAGCTGCAACAGCTGTGGCACCGCTTGCGGCACCAATGACTGCTGCAACAACGGCCGCACTCGCAGCTTCCGCGTCTTCAATCGTCGCAGCAACAATTGCTGCAACAACAGCTGCTCAACCGGCTGCAGCAGCTGCGGAACCGTAGCTTCGACCGGCTGCACCGGTAGCGCTACGCCAACCGCTGCTGTCGCTGCTCCAGCTGCAGAGTCAACTCCTCCCGCTCCGGCAGAAGACAAGTAGTCTTTTCCAGCGGTTGCTGGGCTGAAACCCGCGGTCGGCGACGCGTGCCACTCACCGTTGCCCCAGTTTCCAGCCAAACAAATCTTAAGCCTGCGATCTGATTGGGGTCGCGGGCTTTTTTTGTTATCCTTTCTATCCATCTATCGCTTAGCCCCAACGGGTAATTGCCCCCGAACGCCGCAAGCAGAATACTTCTCATAGCAAACGCTAGCCCCAGTTGTCGCAGCCCATTTGAAAGGAAGCCCAAGTTGCTCCTCAACGTGCATCCCCGGTTTGGCTACCAACGGACCAGTTTTGTTTTCCCACTCCTCCTCCTACTCACGGCAATTGGAGGCTGGCTGGTCTATCGGAATTGGTACGACCCCGCAAAGGCTCTCGAGAAAGCCGACATCATGTGGGATTCCGGCGACTCACGCGAACGAGTTGCCGCAGTGCGAGAATACAAGTACCTACTTCGCAAAACGGATCCCCTTGAGAACAAGCTCTTCTGGCTCAAGGGTGAAACCCAACGCAAATTGCTTTATCAAAAGATCATCGAGTACCACGTCAAGTACGACGACAACCAATCCGACGCCCGAGAATGGCTGATCAAAGCCTGGTCGGAAAATCTTCGAGATCTGAACTTCGGAAACGATGAGCAGCTGAACAACTTCTGGAAAGAAGAGACCGAGCGAATTAAGAAAAATCGCGATCCGTATCAGCTCGGTAAGTGACGGCGAAAACACGCAGCGGAATTCAACGACCGCAACCGCTTCGGGTAGCACGTCCTTGAGGCTATGCGTTTGGCGTGATGATTCTTACTTTCGCTCACCACCCATCCACGGCTCTTCTGGCCAACGGCCTTTCAGCCTCCAGCCCGGGGTAGAGCGGCCGAAAGACGCGCAGCGTTTCGGCCGCGCCACCCCGGGTTAACGGCAAACCAATTTTCCAAAAGGTCGAACCGGCCGATGCCGCCCTCCAACTCGGACGGTTCGACGCGGAACCCTAATTTGCCGCCAAGAGGAGACCGGAGGTCGAAGAAGCGGCGAGGTCGGGAGACCTACGCCGAGCGTGGTGCAACGCGTAATCAACTTGCGCTTCACCTCGCCGTTGGCTACGGGCTAAACGAAAGAATCGGGGGCTGGCGCGAAGAACCGGCTGAGGAGGAAAAACAGTTTCCTCAGGCTCTGCGAGCGCACCCCGACTTAACTGCTACCTCTGAAACGGCAGCCGAACGCTCATCGCAAGGAACCGCGGCAGGTCGAGCCAGAAATCCCGGTTCCAACTCCCCAGCCATTTCTGACTCATTCGTCCGTTGGTATCCACCAGCCAATCGGTCGAGCAACCTCGAATCAGACACTTGCCACCGGCTAGCTTTTCATTCGCTCGCGCTTCATCGCCGGCGACGTAACAATTCCAGCGACTCGGTTGTCCCTTAGCCTCACTCGCTAAATGCGAATAGCCATGCGCCTGATGCAACGCGCGGACCCTCGGTCCCACGTCAACGACCGGAATCCCCGTGCGACGGGAATGCGAAACCATCCAGTTATCCCAGTTCCCTCTCCCTACGGCGAACGCCGGGAGCGTCGAAAATTGCCCGCGCCGGAAAAGAAAATACTCCTTACAAACTCGAGCCGCTTGGTGGCTGCGCCGGTAGGCCTCGTCCAGAGTTTGGTTAACCTGTTCTCGCTTGCTCCAGTCGAGTTCCTCGCGCAAGCAAACTTCATTTCGCCGACCAATCGCCAAGAAACCGCTTGGCCACTTCTGGCCTAGCTTGTCCGCCAAGCCGACGATCTCGCCACGCAGGATCACATCGGCGTTACAGTAAAGAAGATAGTCACCGCTCGCCAGCCGATTCGCTTGTTCAAACGCCGAACTCACCAAGGGCGTGCCGTGCGCGTTTGATTCAATTTCACCGCAATGCCTCGCACCAACTTCAGAAGCGAAGGCTTCGACCCCCTGCTCATTTCCCAGCAGCAAGACTTCAACCTGTTCATCGATTGCCAGCCAACTACGAATCGCATTGGCCTGGATTCGGCAAATGGCCGGGTCAGAAAATGGCTTGGGTAAACTGAATATCGTGACCCTCGCGGCCGAACGACGACGCTCAGAGTTATCGGTTGGTAACTTGCCCGCCCCCTGCTCTGCTCTGCCAGACATCACTCGCCCGCTCGCAGTGAGGTAATTTTTCGCCAGCCGATCGTCGACTGCCTGACCCAGTAAACGGCCTGCTTGGTCCACCACTTATGCAGACTGAATCCGGGATTCGCCGGCCTCCAGCCTTTCCAAGCCGTCCGGTCAACCGCCGCAAAAAAGCGGTCTCGCCAAGGATGCCGATTGGCGTAGTCCCAAGGCTTAAACTCAGTCGTGAAGTGAATGATCGCTGGTCGATCTCGCATTTCCAGAAATTCGGCTTGCAAAAGCGGACCGCGATTTTCGTCCGGGTATTCGAAGAGGTGCGAACCAACATTCCAGCGCCACGGCAAACGCCCCCAGTTGCTACCGAGGACCGCATTCAACGCATATTGATCCCAGCACCAGACAAACTTTTTATTCTGTCGCAAACAATCGAGCAATTTCGCTCCCAGCGACTCATCTCGCCACTTTCGCAGATTCAGCAGCATCACACCGCTGTTGAAATAGTATCCGCTTCCATCCAACCCGAGTTCGCGATAGTTCGGAATCGGTTCGTAAACGGCCACATAAGGAGCGAACCCGCGACGCTGCCGTGGTACCTTGTTCGAATCAATAAACGGACAGGCGATGTCAGGAACCGCGAGACAATACTGCTCTCCCAGTGGCTGCTGCCAAATCTCCGTCAAACTCGCCTCGACCAACAGGTCACTGTCTAAATAGAGCACTTGGTCGAGATCATCCGGCAGCCAGCGGTCGGCAAACAGACGAAAATAAGCCGTTCGTGAAATGTGATGCGAGACGCCAAGATCTTCGATACCCAAGTCCAGTCGCGGAGCCAACTGCAAGCTAACCGGCAACCCTGCTACTGTCTCATTAAGCATCGCCAGCGATTGTTCGCTCAATCCATTGTCGACCAGAAAGACTCTCAGCTCATGACCTGCTCGCAAGCGTTCACCGGCGGTCATCAGCGTGACAGCCAACGGCATTGCATATCGCTCATCGGCCGCGCAGAGAACCACTGGGTCAGCCGTGACCGGCTGGCGTTCAATCGAACTGACTTGGGGCTGTATCTGGCTCATGGCGTCGGTGTCCCCTGCTCGGAAACGCCCGCTTGAGCTGGAGCGACGTCACCCTCTTTTCGCCAATTTCGCCAATGATCAATCAGCCTCTGACGCAAACGAACGATTGGGCCCGCGATCGGATGCTTTTGAATTTCCTCAAAAATGGCATGAGCCTCAGCCAACTCGCTGTTGGCTTGCCGCAATTCGGCTTGTAAATGCGAGATTTCTCGCCGAGCATGCGCCCATTCTGTTTTCGCTATCAACGAGTCGCGCTCAGAGAATTCCTTAAAGGCAGGATAAAGCTCCGCGTGCTCAAAACGGTTTTCGACGGGACGCGAGGGCGCGAGCATGCCCTCGGGAAAACGCAGTGGAATCCCGCTCTCGACATCCGCTTTTGTCTGTTCAAGCATGCGCTGGATCAACTGAGTGAGCCGCTCTGTTGCCGACTCCGCCAAGTAAACGTGGTCTCGCAAAAGTTGGCTCTGCCAAACCAGTTTGCTCGCAGGAGGCGAGGCCAATTCTGCAATCACTCGCTGGATGGCATCGCGATGCCCGATCGACCAGGCGGCAGGCGTGAGTTGTGGAGTACCATGGTAGTCGAGCCAAGCTAGCGGTCGCCCCGCCAACATTGCCTCGAGGCCAGCCGTCGACGGCGTCGAGATTACGGCGTCGTAATCCAACAGAATCTCTGCCAACTCACAGCCGCTCAAATCATTCAGTCGATTCGCGACTTGCAGTTCTTGATCCAGACCAGCCGTCAATCTCCAGTCGACCTCGACCGCTCTTCCGTCGGCAAGCTGCCGAGGAAGACTGTCTCGCAAATCGCGCAGGCTTCGCTTGGTGATCTCAACTTGCCCGGGGGTAAAGCCCGGACACTTTGCCGTCATGACCAGGAGGCGAAATCGTCCATCCTCATTTCGTGGTTTCAGTTCACCGCTCAGGTAACGAAGTCGCTGCTGTTCGAATCTGGGAACGCCAACAATTTCCAATCTTCCAAAGTTGCCCCAGCCCGCCAAAACTCTCGCCTGACTCTGGCCGATGCAGGCAGCCACATCGGAAATCACGGGACGCATTGTCCAAGGACAGGCAGGCTCCTCGCTGCGGTTCTCCCAAGCATTTCGCCACTCAAGAATGCCATCAAGTAGGTATAGCGTCGCAACCCTGCGGCGTTGCAATTCAATGCAAGCTTCGCGGAATCGGTCGAAGTGCTCCGAGTAAAACAGGACCAAGTCACCCGGCTTGGCAACATTCAGCAACGCTGGCGGCTCGAGACAGGAAACAGCCATACGGGAACGCAATGCCTGAACGTGATGTCCGGCCTCCAGCTCCGTTCCCGCCATGTATACGGACTGTTCCATGTGACTCGCTGAGAAGTTTCCTAGAGTTCAACCGAGCGGCTGATTTCGCCCAGTCGGCTGGCTATTCGGTCTCGACTGCCGACAAGATTCGCGGCAAACCTATTGTTCGATCGTCACTGGAAGTCCGTCTTTTCGCGAGAGCAGACGCCTAAGCGTTTCTTCTTCCATCGTTCCTCGCACCGTATTCGTCGACCCATCGCCTACGGAGAAATTGACGAGGTCGCTGTGAAAACTTCCGAATTGGTGCACACGTCCGAAAGCATCGACGTCGAATTGTTTCTTTGTTTGTAACGGCATTCCAATACCACCAATCCGCATCGCTACCGGGGGTTCGTTGCCGTTGTAGATGCAACCGTCACCGCGTCCGCCAGGTTGTCCGAAGGAATCCTGACTGACTGCTTTTTCACCGATGAACAAAGTATTAGACAGCCCATCCTTGATGTCAGCGAGACGATAACGGCCCTTTCCACCGTTCACCAGCAAACCGCCGACAACTGGATTTTGCGAGGCGTATCCGGAGTTGAAGACTCCATCGACTTCATTCGTGTAGAGGGCCCAATCATCGTTGGGTAAGTACTGGGTGGTTCCTGCGTTTCCGGCATAATCACCAACGACACCAATTTGCTCGCCCTCGGTCTCAAACTTGCTCTTTATCTCTGGTCCCCTCCGCGTGGGACAGAAATAGACCGGTAAACCAATCTGAACAGTGGTCGCATTCTGCGTTGCATAGGGCTGGCGCAAATCAAACTGGTCGGCCAAGTTATTGCCTTCCATGAAGGGCATCAAATAAACAGGCCAAGTCAGAAACATGTCCGCCCCACGCGCGGGAGGCAGATACTTTCGTGTCCCTTCGTAACTTTGAATCGCCAAGCCAACTTGACGTAGGTTGTTTAGGCAACTGGTCCGCCGTCCCGACTCGCGAACACGTTGCACCGCAGGCATGAGCAATCCAGTAAGCACTCCGATGATCGCAATCACCACGAGCAACTCAATTAAGGTAAAGCCCTTTTTGTGTCTTCGGAACATACCGCTAAAACCTTTTCATTGACCGCAACAGGAACTGAGCCCCACAAACACGAGCTGGGGAATTGAGCTCGAAACATTCCATTGGCCGCTATTTTCGACTTTTGGATCGGACGCCCCCCTCGTCGCAATCCCGCCGGCGCAGAAGCGAACCTAAATCCGCTTAAACCGGCTGCCCATAAGTTTTTCCCATGGTTAATGCGGTCCGGGAGGAATCCGAAGAACCGGTTGGGAATTGTAGGGGAATCCCGCTCGTTTAGTCTAAATCCGAGAGCAACGCAGATAGCTCGGAAAATATAGTTTGCGGCGAAAACTCCGATTTTGCCACTTCTTCAGCCGCTTCCGTGAACCTCTCAAGCTGCTGAGGAGCCCCACAGATTTCTCGCAACTGCTTGGACATTTGTCCATAATCGTCAGCCACCAGACAGGCGGACAGCGCCCGAGGCGACATACCCGCCGCCCCACTGGCTGTCGAAACCAAAGGTTTACCAAAGGCCAAGGCTTCGACATTCTTGATTTTCAATCCGGTCCCGAATTGAACTGGATTGATCGCAATGTCGACCTGCGAATAGAAATCCTCCAAGCGTTCCACTGGTCCTTGCAGTCGAACGGCACTCTTGAGCAAACTGGCCGCCCGACCTTCCACCAAGTTGAACCAATCGCAAATCTTCCCTGCAATCAGCAGTTCGACTTGTGTTCCCGGCAAGTCGATCAAGTCCGGCCAGACCTCGATCAGAAATCGATTTATCGCGTGCCAATTCGAATAGTTCGCCGAAGCGATATATCCGACCGTTAACTGGCGAGGCTGTTCCGGATGCTCGCGTCGACTGAGTCGCAGCGGTCGCCGTTGGGCATGCCCGGCAACAACCACCTGAGGTTGAGTCACTGCGGCGCGAATACGCTCCGCTTCTTGCGGCTGGATCGCGATCACTGCATCAAAGCGATTCCAGACATCAACTTCCTCTTTTTCGCTGATCTCCAACCAATGCAGATAGCCCGCCGAGTGAAACTGCATGCCGCGGTCGTGCAGGATGTCATGCGTATCCAAGACACAAAGTATATGCTTCCGGTCGGCGATGCTTAGTGCATCCAGCAGATACGCCATCGTCACATACTGGCAGATGATCGCCTTCGGACGAACTCGGGCAACATGTTGACGAAACTGCTCGACCGCCCAAGGCCAGCGATAATCTGAAAGCTTGAGTGGCGACGGTTGCTGATTCTCTTCTTCGGACTTAGGGGTTCGCTTCAGCCATTTCTCCAGTTGATGCCGCGTCGCATCGGCATACCAGCGAATCCGCTTCAGAAACGGTTCAGGCGGACGCTCGCTTTCGAAAAAAGCGACCTCGCAGGGAAGTCGCTCGATTCGCTCAGACTCTTCGGGCGTGACTTGACCAAGGTAGAAAACGCTTAGTTCATAGGGTGGATGGGAAAGATACTCGACCAATGCCAGCATCCGTTGCTCGGCACCCGTCGAGCCCGCCCAAAAAGGAATATCCGTCGCCATGCAGATATGCTTTAGCGGCTTGGTCATCACAAAGGCGCTCCGTCATTCCATGGCCAATCATGGCCCAGTGCTTCGCGCTGCCGGCGACTCAAATCGCGGATGCCCAACTTCGCCAACGAGACCAATTGCTGAAGCTGCTCTTCCGAAAAAGTCGCTTCCTCGCCGCACCCTTGCAATTCGACGAACTGGCCACGCCCGGTCATGATCACATTGAGATCAACTTCGGCCGCGACGTCCAACTCATAGTTCAAATCGAGGCAGCACTCTCCATCGACCAAACCAACGCTCACCGCCGCCACGCTATCGCGAAGTGGATAGACCGCAGGGTCTGGCAACCTTTCGCGAACCGAGTTCAGGGCATCGACCAGCGCGATAAAACCACCCGTGATTGCGGCGGTCCGAGTGCCACCATCGGCTTGTAGCACATCACAGTCCACGGTCACCATCCGCGGACCAAGTGCTGCCAAATTAGCAACCGATCGGAGACTTCGCCCAATCAGTCGTTGAATTTCCGTGGTCCGCCCATCTACCTTCTGCCGCTCCCGCTCTTTTCGCGGACTCGTACTTCCAGGCAACATGTTGTATTCGGCAGTCACCCAACCGGTTCCCTGCTTTTCCAGCCAAGCGGGAACTCGCTCGTCAATGCTCGCTGTACACAGAACAATAGTCTCTCCCGACTGATAGAGCACGCTCCCGGCAGCCACTTTTGTGAATTTGCGGGTAATGGAAACCGGCCGAAGTTGTTTGTTGTCTGATCCGCTCATTGCTGTCGCTCCTGCAACCAAGCCAACATCCCCTTTTGGGCATGCAGACGATTCTCTGCCTGCTGCACAATCGCGCTGGCTGGTCCATCAATCACTTCGGCAGAAACTTCTTCGCCACGACGAGCCGGTAAGCAGTGCAGGAATTTCACCCCGGGAGCCGCTGCCTTCATCAATTCACCGTTGACCTGAAAACGGGCAAAATCCTTCAACCTCTGAGCCTGTTCTTCCTCTTGACCCATGCTGGCCCAAACGTCGGTGTAAATAAATTGCGCCCCATGTACGGCTGCTTTCGCGTCATCCGTTTGCCAGATCAGTTTTCCCCCAGCAGCTTGGTTCAAACTTTCGACGTAATCCGCCGGGAATTGGTATCCAACGGGACAACCGATCGCCAACTCGACTCCGAGCTTGGCGCAAATCACAGCCAGACTTCGAGCAACATTATTCGCGTCGCCGATGTAGGCGATGCGAACATCCCGCAAACCGCCGACCAACTCTCCTACGGTCAACAAGTCAGCCAGCGCCTGACAGGGGTGAGAATAATCCGTCAGCCCGTTAATGACCGGGCAACGACTCCACTCCGCCGCAGCCACGACATCCTCGTGCGACTTGGCGCGAATGACCAGAAAATCGAGGTAGCTGGTCAGTACCGGGACAAAGTCGCGCAGCGGTTCGCGCTTCTGCCAACCGACGTCTGAGCCCAGGTATAAACTGGCACCCTGATGTTGATTCATTAGCGCTTCAAAACTGACTCGCGTTCGCAGCGAGGGCTTCTCAAACAATAGCCCCAGTACCTTGCCGGAGAAAATCGGCCGGCGCTTTCCCTGTTTGAACTCCGCTTTCAGTTCGGCAGATCGCGCCAGAATTTGCCGTATTTCATCGGCTGACAAATCACTCAGTTCAATCAAGTGCTTCATTTCAGGAGATCACCGTACCGATGCCTTTGGTGGTGTAAACTTCCAGCAGGAGCGAGTGCCGCTTGCGTCCATCCACAATATGAACTTTCTTTACGCCGTGCCTGACCGTGTCGAGACAGGCTTCCACTTTCGGGATCATTCCGCCCGAAATCTTGCCCGACGCAATTAGCTCGGCAGCTTTTTCTTCGTTTAGCCAACTAATCAATGATTCCGGATCAGACGGGTCTGCCAGAACGCCCGGAATGTCGCTGAGGAAAACCAACTTCTCAGCGTTCAAATCAATTGCCAGCCGAGTCGCCGCGGTGTCTGCGTTGACATTCAATTTCCCGCCATGCTCATCAAGACACATTGAGGGAATGAACGGAACCTGACCGGCGTAACAAAGATTGTCGATCACTAATCGGTCGATATGAGTCACTTCGCCAACATGCCCCAGGTCAATCTCCTGACCACCTTCGCCCTTGAGTTTCAATCTTCGACCGTAAAGTACCGGTGCTGACTGAAAATTGAGCGTCATCGCTCGGCCGCCAATTTTCTCAAATTGGTCTGCCAAATATTGATTCGTCTCCTCGGCCAAGACTTTCTCGACGATTTTCAGCGTCGCGTCATCTGTGTATCGTCGCCCTTGAACGAAATGCGGCTTGATGCCCGCCTCTTCCATCGCCGCATTGATTCGGGCTCCGCCGCCATGAATCACTACAGGGCGGACACCAACCGTCTCCATAAACAGGATATCGAGCAGCAAATGCCGCAGCGTATCGCCATGGTCAATGATGCTGCCGCCCATTTTTATGACGACGACTTTGTCCCGGAACTGGCGAATCCAGCCGAGAGCCTCAATCAGTGTGTCTGCCTTGGAAGTAGGATCGAGCATGGTCAATATCTGGAGACTCAACGAATATTCATTTCGGAGCCACCGACCGTGGGCTCTGCAACGGGGGAAATTTGCGGGACCTCCCTCCCGGCACGAGGCAAAGCTCAGCGGACTGAAATCAGGAGTTCTTGACCGCTGACCAAACCTTAGAAATCGTCTCAACCGAATGCCGAATCTGCTCCGGCTGATGCGCCGCCGTAATGAAGAAACGAACCCGCGCCTGATCCTCTGGTACGGCCGGATGCAAAATCGGCTGGGCGTTAATCCCAGAGCGATACAGCCCCTCGGAGAGCGCGAGCGCCCTGACCGAATTTCCAGTCAGCACAGGAATGATGGGAGAGTTCTGACTCGGCCCGGTGTTCAAACCCGCAGCTTTCGCCAAACCGAGGAACTGAGATGAATTCGCCTGCAATTTCTGAACCCGGGTCGCATCCGAACGAATCTGACGCAACGCTCCCAAGGCAGCTCCGACATTTGCTGGCGGAATGCCCGCGGCAAAGACATAGCCAGGCGTCGTGTAACGGAGGTAATCGATCAGGTTAGCTGTGCCCCCGACAAACCCACCGCAACTGCCGAAGGCCTTGCTGAGGGTACCCATCCAGCACTCGACATCCCGCCGCGGAACATTAAACATCTCCGCTGCACCGCGTCCTGTCGCGCCGAGGGTCCCAATCGAGTGAGCTTCATCGACGTACAACCAGCACTTGTGCCGCCGCTTCACTTCGACGAACTTCGGCAACTCCGGATAGTCGCCGTCCATGCTGTAAAGGCCTTCAATAGCGATCAGTACGCGGCGGTAGTCGCGTCGAATTTCACGCAGCACTTTGTCCAGCTCTTGCCAGCTGTTGTGCTCGAATGCCCGCCGACGGGCACCAGAAAGTTCAGCTCCCTGAATGATGCTGTTGTGAGCAAGTGAGTCGTGGATAATCAAGTCGCCCGGCCCAACAAGGTGACCGATGACGGATTCGTTAGTCGCGTGCCCGCCCGGGAAGGTGATCACATCCTCCACCCCGAGGAATTCAGACAACTCGCGTTCCAACTGTTTGTGAATCGTCTTCTCGCCCGAGACCAAACGACTCGCCGAAACGCTCGTTCCGAACTCATCGATCGCCCATTTGGCCGAAGCAGATACCTCTGAAGTTCCAGAGAGTCCTAAATAGTTGTAGCTGGAGAAGGAGATCAGCTCCCTTCCTTCGATCCGAGTCGTGTCGGCAATCACTCCTTCATGGACAGAGAAGTAAGGATTCCGCAGGCCCGTGCGAGCCACTTGTTCCTTTGACCGCTGCAAGCGTACGTATTCCGGAGTCTTCTCCAAAATGTAATACGACTCAGGAAGCGGACCGGATCCAGGCTGCCCTTCGCCGGACTCCTCTACCGGAATCGCTGCCTGCTTCAACTGGGTCCCCAAATGCCGCTCAATCGCCTCGGCAACTTCTGTGATCGTCTCAATCTCTTGAAGAACTTCGTCCGGGAAACGGCCGCCATAGGCGTTCTCCAGATGCCGCGCGATCTCCATCCGCTCGAGAGAGTCGAGCCCCAAATCGAGCACAATATTGGTTTGCGGAGTCAGATTCCGCGCCCGCTCTTTCCCGACGTGACGAACATATTGCATGACGATTTGTACCGTCTCTCGTTCGCCCTCGGCCGGGACTGAGGAGCCACTGCGACTGCCATCCCGTACTCCGGGACCTGCCGCACCGTCGGCTCGCCAGCTTTTGACGACCATCAATTCATTGTTCAGATAGGCCTTGCGACAAGCGTGTCGCTGGACTTTTCCGCTGGAGGTCTTCGGTACCGAGTTCGGACGTACGAGCACAATCGCGTCAGGTGGAATTTCATGCTGAGCCGTCACGCTCTTGCGTACCTGATCAATCAACAAGTCCAAGTCCGCTTCGGGTCCACGTTCAACTTCGCAAACCACAATCAGATGCTCGCGGTCCCAGTGCTCGACTGCAAACGCAGCCGCACCACCGGAGCGCAAACGGTCATGAGCCGACTCGGCCGTTGCTTCGATATCCTGGGGATAGCGGTTTACCCCCCGGATGATGATCATGTCCTTCAAACGCCCCGTGACAAACAGTTCACCCTGATTGATAAAGCCCAAGTCACCGGATCGCAAAAAGTAGGTGTCCGGATACATCGCCAAGGTGGCCCGGAACGTCCGTTGAGTTTCTTCCTTCTTGTTCCAATACCCTTGGCCCACACTCGGACTGGAGATCCAAATCTCTCCGATTTCCCCTTCGGGCAAAGGATAAAACTTTTCGGGATGAACAATGACGACCGTTTCCCCTTCAAGGACTCGGCCACAACCGACCATCTTGTGAGCCAAAGGCGAGTCAGCGGGAACCTGAACGACCTTGTGTTCGGTCAGCTTATGGCGGTCAAAAGTGCGGAAGATCGGCTCTTCCACATCGATTCCGCCCGTTACGATCAACGAAGCCTCAGCCATGCCGTAGCAAGGGTAATGAGCGGTGTGATTGAACCCGTAAGGCTCGAACTTTTTCGAAAACGCTTCAATGGTCGAGGCCCGCACAGGCTCGGCACCATTAAATGCCAAGGTCCAACAACTCAGGTCTAAACCTTCGCATTGTTCTGGCGTGACTTTCTCTGTGCAAAGCGCATAGGCGAAGTTCGGACCGCCCGCGGTCGTCGCCCGAAATCTCGAGATGGTCTCCAGCCACCGCACCGGCTTGGTCAAAAAGGCAATCGGCGACATCAGCGTACTCTTCGCACCGGCGAAGAGCGGATTGAGGATGCCACCAATCAAACCCATGTCGTGATAGAAGGGGAGCCAGCTTGCTCCATGCCCCTCAAAACCAAATTGAAAAGCGGTTGAAATCATCCGGCAATTGGCGATCAGGTTCTGCTGAGTGAGCACGACTCCCTTGGGAGAGCCGGTCGACCCGGAAGTGTACTGAATCACCGCAATGTCCTGAGAACTGCTCGCCGGCTTAGTCCAATCATCAGCGATTTCGTTGCGAATCAATTCCGTCGCAATCCAAGGGACTCGACGCAGCGACGGATTGTCTGCGAGCATCGGCTCTGAACGGCGGAAGACTTCGTCTTTCGTCAGAATTGCCGCTGCACTTGCGTCCTCGGAGATGGCGTTAATCCGATTCATGTTGCGATTCCGCCGCGGCGGATAAGCCGGCACGGGAATCACTCCAGCGTAATAGCAGCCGTAGAGTGCCTCGACGAATTCCAAGCCCGGTGGATACATCATCAGGGCAGTCTTGCCCTTCAATCCACGAGAGACCAAGTAGACGCCGATCGCCCGCGCTCGTTCGTCTAACTGAGAAAATGTCAGCTCATGGATTTGGTCTTCTACCCAATCAATGAACCGATAGGCCAAGTCATCTGGCCGAGCCGCAGCCCAGTATTGCAACCGGTCGAGAAATGTCGTTTCCGGCGGCGAGTAAGGTTTTAACAACCCCGCCAAACTTAGCCGGGGACTTTCGACTTTAATTTCGTTAGGGGACAGCATCCCTTGAAAGGCTCCCTTTCCCAAGCATCCACCGGCCTGAATTCAGAGCGGGTAAGGCTCTCAATTTGTTAAGCCGACTTTTGCAACCAAAGCCAGTTCTGCAACCGTCCGTTCCAGACCGCTTTCGAAATCACTCAGACTCATGAAATCCGAGGCTGGAATGCTCCGCCCCGTTGACCTTCCGTAAGAATTCCAGTCAAGTTCGCGATTATAGCAATTCCGGCCCCCGATTTTCAGCCCAATTCAGCCCCTTGAGCGGTCTCGATTCGACCGAAAATCGGCAAAATCGTGCGAATTCGGAGAGTTTCGCTCTTTCCCGGGCTGCAACCACCCCCAAGCTGTGGCACGCAAGGCCCAATCCGCTTAACCACGAGGTCGCTCGCAGGTACAGCGAAAGCCCCTCCAAAAAGGACTTCAACATGGAAACCTATAAACTGGTAATGCCAGAGAATCTCAACCACTACGGCATGCTTTTTGGCGGATATATGCTCAAGTGGGTCGATGAGATCGCTTGGGTTGCAGCTACCCTGGAATACCCAAAACACCGCTTCGTCACGATCGGTATGGACCGCGTCGAATTTCGCCACGGAGTGAAACAAGGAACCATCCTCCGCTTTCAGGTCGAAAAGACGAGAGTCGGCAATACCTCAGTCAGTTACCAGGTTTATGTCTACCGCGAACACGAAACCAACCCCGAGAATTCGATTTTCGCCACAACCGTCACAATGGTAAACGTGGACGATTTCGGAAACAAAAAGCCACTTTAGCCCGCCCCCGAACTGCCGCTCCCAGAACTTTCGACCATGCTGATCGCCTCCGCAGATGCTGCCTCAGTAAAAATCGCCAGCCGCATTCTCGCGACTGGAGGTTTAGTCGCGATCCCGACGGAAACGGTTTACGGTTTAGCCGCTTCTCTCGACCAAGAATCAGCACTGAAAAGAATTTTCGAAGTCAAGCGACGCCCTTCGTCACACCCCTTAATCGTGCATGTGCCGGACGCTGAAACTGCCGTCCGCTATGTCCGGTCGTTCTCGCCCCATGCAACCAAACTCGCCACCGCGTTTTGGCCCGGTCCACTTACGCTCGTCTTGCCGCGAACGGAACTTGTGCCCGACTGCGTGACCGGTAGTCACCATACGGTTGGGATCCGAGTCCCAAGTCATCCGGTCACGCTACAACTGCTGCGCGAACTGGGGACGGCGCTCGCGGCGCCGTCAGCTAACCGGTTTACCCAAGTCAGCCCCACCCGAGCCGCTCATGTGGCTGTCGACCTCGGACATGATGTCGACCTGATTCTCGACGGCGGCCCTTGCGAAGTCGGCGTCGAGTCGACAGTTCTCGATCTAACAAGCGAGCAACCCACCATCCTCCGCCCCGGCGGTATCAGTCGCGAAGCAATTGAACTGGTGCTCGAGCAAGCTGTCCTGTCCCCGAGCGAACAAAACAGTACAACTCCCAGCCCCGGCCAACATCACCTGCACTACTCGCCTCGGGCTCGGGTGCAAATCGCTGCGGCAGCCGAAATCTGGAAGCTTGCCAAACAAGCGGCTACTGAAGGGAAACGCGTTCGAGTCTTTGCGAGCGAGCGACCGAAGTTCCCTTGCCGAACGCTCGAGCCTTTCAGGACGACGTCGCAAGATACTCGCTCCGATGCAGAGCCGATCGACTTCTGGCTGCTCCCCCAAGACTTGCACGAACTTGCCAAGCAACTTTACAACCGCTTTCGAGAAGCCGACCGAGATAAAGTCGATATCCTGCTGATTGAATTGCCGCCGAATACGGGGCTGGGCCAAGCAATCCGCGATCGCATTCGCCGCGCGGGCGGATTGAGCTAAATCGTCTAAAGCCGAAAGCCGCTGCTCAAGCAAACAACTCTTCGACCCGGCCACCTTGCGACAACTCGGGATTGCCAAAGCTCTCAATAGAGTGCCCCAAGCCATGAGCCAGCGAAATCCAGAGCCGATTATGTGGCAAGTGCTCAAACCTTAGAGACCGCCCCATTCGGAACCCAGCGCCCCCGCCGATCATCACAAAAGGGATATCGTTCAGCGTGTGCGAATTCCCTTTCCCTAACTCGTTGGTCCAAATAATGGTCGTGTTATCCAGCAAGGTACCGTTGCCATCGGCTTCCGGGGTGTCGGCAAGTCGCTGAGCCAAACGCGCGAACTGCTCTGCGTACCAGCGGTTGATTTTGATTAGCTTTTCTGTCGACTCAGCCTTCTCGTCAGGGTCATGGGACAACTCGTGATGCCCTTGTTCAATCCCCAAAAACTTGAACCGCATATTCCCCACGGAACGATCGTACTGCAGCGTCGCAAGTCGACACTGGTCACTCGCCAAGGCTGAGACCAGCAAATCCTGCTGGACTTCGCTCAATCTCGGATAGTGGTCGGGCTCCATCGGCACGTCTACGTCAATGTTGGGCGGTGTGACTTGCACTGTCGTGATTTCCCGCTGCAAGCGTTCTTCCGTTTCCCGGATTGCCTGCAAGTGCGATTCGAGTTGACGACGGTCCGCGGAACTGATCTTCGTCTCCAGTTGTTGAATCTCCCCGCGCACTGCATCGAGCACACTGCGCAAGGTCTCGACCTGACGTCGATCGCCATACAACTTTCGAAACAACTCACGCGGGTCGCTAACCGGAGCGATCGGCTGATTCGGACCGGCATAAACCCAGCGCGACCAGACATCCGCTCCACCACCGACGAGAACCCCAAGCTCCAGCGATCCGAACCGGGTTTGCGTTGCCTGACTGGACTGAAGGTAACGCCGAAGTTCTTGATCGATTGAATGTCCCTTCGGCCAACCGGCTGGTGTGTTACCGCCTCCTTGAATGTTCCCCGGGAACAGCTCGATCGCCGTCAACAGGCAACTCATCCCGCGCATATGGTCATCGCCATCGCCGCGGATCCGATTGTCGACTCCTTTGAGAATCAGCAGGCGATCGCGAAACGGTTCTAGCGGCTGCAGAATTTCAGGCAGCTTGAATTCGCTTCCCGTCTCCGCCGGCCAAAAAGAGGGCGGGACGACACCGTTGGGGCTGAACATCCAAATCACTCGCTGTTTGCGAATCGCACATTTCGCGAGGGCCAGACTCGGTAACCAACCGACCAGCGATGCCGCGGCGGCTGAGATGCCCAGCCGACGCATCAGCTCTCGACGATCGATTGAATGACCACTGCGTTCCACTTTCATCACTGCTCTCCCGTCGTCTTGGCGGAAGGCTCCGCTTGCTGAGATAACTCAGCCGTACGAACTGCTATCTCGATCACGAGCTCGCGCATGTTGTAGTCATGGTTGATAAAAAAGTCAGTCAACTCATCGAGAAAGGTCGGCGTGTATCCCATCGCCGGCTGCCGCACCGCATGATGCAAGACTGACTGGACGAAATGTCTGGCCGTACCCCGCTGAGCCACGAGATGCTCGGCCAAAGCCCTCGCACCAGTCAGCTCAATCGACTGTTGTTCGGACAATTCAATTCGAACCTTGGCGTCGACCGGCTTGCCACGGTCCTCGCCCCTGACCCGACCGATCGCATCGTACCGCTCCAGCGCGAACCCAAAAGGATTGATCACGCGATGACAACTCATGCAATTATCTGGACGCGTCTGCAGTTCGACCCGCTCGCGAGTCGTCAGTTCATTTGCCTCTTCCTCTGAGATTGGCTCGACAGCCACCGGTGGCGGCTTCAACGTGAGCCCCAAAATCTTCCGTGTCACGAACACGCCGCGATGGATCGGCGAAGTCGTGCGAAAGTAAGCTAATTGGCTGAGCAGTAGCGGGTGCGTCAACAGGCCCGCTCGCTCCTCCTGGGGCAAGGAGACCTTGATAAAGTCTTTGGCATGCGGAATCTCACTCGCTGGCGGGTCCCCGGATTGTTCGGTATCTGTGAGACTTTTCGCATACAATTCGCGCATCGCTGGAGTGACCCAGAGCTCATTTGAGAGCAGGAGTCGGCGATAATCGGACTCTGGACTCTCCCAAACGTCGCTCACGAATCTCAACAACGATTCCTGTAAGTCATCGACCAAGCCTGCATCGAATTGACCGTAAATCGCTTTGTCTTTTCGTAGGTCTTCAATCTCATCCAAGCCAATCCAAGCGACAAAGAAAGCCCGCCATTTTGCCCGGCCTGCAGGCGAGTCGAGCAGTTCGCGAGCCAAAGCAACTTGGCGCTCGCGGCTGGTAAAGTCGCCCTCGCGCAGCGACTCTCGGATCAGGTCTTGCCCACTCGTGTCGGCAACCGCCAGCGCGATTTGCTCGGCGAGCTCTTGGTCAGCCGGTTTCCCGCCCTCGAGTCCGAGATAAAGAAACCAAGGCGACTTTAGAGTTGAGAGCAGACTGACTCGCACACTTTCCTCGACGGGCCCGGAACCAAACCACTGCGTCACGTATCGCTGCCGCTCTGCATCGGTCAGGGGCCGGCGAAAAGCCGCTTCGGCAAAACGCTGGCAGAACTCTTGGCACTTCGCGGGAAAGTCAGCCGCCTCGCGGGGGACGCCAGCGAATTTCTGCAATCGCCCAACGACCAAATCGGCAATCTCCCAGGCCGCTTGCGTTGTTGCCTCCTCCCACTCGGTTGAAAAAAACGAACCGCGAGCATAGCCAAGACTGTGATCGTCAGCGGGAAACGAGGTCTGCACAAGCAGAACTGGCCGAGCAAATTCCGGAGCGAGTGAACTTGTGGGAATCAGTTCCGCCTGACGTCGCGGTCGACGCCACAGCCACTGAATCGAGAACGTCGGGTCTTTGACTTTCAACGCCTGCAATCGAATGGGATACCAGCGCCCCCCGACGAGCCGCTGTCGCACCGATTTCTCGGGCTCGTCGCGAGTCGCGACCCAACTGTCGAGCACCGGCTGGTCCTGCCGGTTGACGTACAACCGATAGCCGTTGGGCGAACGCACGATCCACTCGTAATCGCCCGTCTCCTCGATGTAGATCGAACCATTCCACTCGACGCAATATTCTTCCGCGCCCGTTTTCTCTCCAATCGGCCCACCAGCCTGCCAATCAAAATCAATCCGCGGGTCAACTTGTTCTGCGGCCAGCTTCTTCTCGTCAAAATTTCTCCCGTCAAAGTACCGGGCTTTCAAGCCTCGCTCTGCTCCAATTTGGGCCTTCCCGAGAAATCGCTCACCCACGTCTGCCACCGCGCGGTGATATTGGTCGTTAGTGAGATGGAGCAATTCGCGGCGAATCTGAACCGGCGGAGCTCGCTCCTCGAGAATCCCGGCTCTAAGAAACTCGGCCACGGCTCGGGCATCGTCCCCAACGCACTTCTCCGGTTCGTCCTCGGGCATCGTCTGCTCGATCAGCGAGGCGAGCTCTTCCAGAGAAGCCGGGCCAGCAAGTCGATGCTCGTACTTACCCGGAACCCCTTCACCTCGCTCGCCATGACAGGAAACGCACTGCGCGTTCCAAATCGCTTGGCCTCGCTCCTGCATCGGGCTGGGCTCTTGGGCGCTTACGAAACATTCAGGAATAAGGCTAAGAACCGAGACAAAGCCGACGAAAAGCGACCAAGTCAATACTCGTTTAATCAAAGCCATCTGCGTGCAATCATGAGGAGTTTGGCAGGAAAGTCCGGCCACTCTGGTCAGCTTGCTCAAAGTTTGGTTTGAATCGCTCAGCATCACTGTTTTCAAACTGCCGGTCCTGTGTTTGCGGAAAACGGAGCGAATCGCCGCGATGGCCAACGCCCCGCCTCGGCCTTATTATGAGCCAAACCGCGGGAGAAACCAATCACAACCGGCGTCGGAATAGGGACTAGAAAGATGGCGGATTTCGCAATCGCTTTTGATGAGACAATGATCAACGAAGGTGGCTACGTTGACGACCCCGATGATCGGGGCGGCGAGACTTACCGCGGTGTGGCTCGACGATTTCACCCCAAATGGCCCGGCTGGGAAATCGTTGACAAACTCAAAGCCGAACGCCCGGGAGACTTTCAAAAGCAGCTGGACGATAATCAGGAGCTGCAGAAGCTCGTCGAATCGTTCTACCGCGAATTCTTCTGGAAGCCCATTCTCGGAGACCAGCTGAACGACCAATCGCTCGCCAACGAACTCTTCGATACGGGCGTCAACCAAGGGACTGGTTCGGTCGTCAAATACTGGCAAGAAGCGCTGAATCTGCTAAACCGAAACGGCAGAGACTACGCCGATATCGCTGTCGATGGCCGAGCCGGTGAAGAGACTTTAAAGGCAACCGATTCGTTCCTTCAGCGCAATGGCGGACGTTCGGATAAGTTGCTAAAGGTACTCAACCTGATGCAAGGATGGCGATACATCGAGCAAGCGAGAAAAGATCCGACGCAACGAAAATTCATGCACGGCTGGCTTACTCGCGTCAGACTGACTTAGTAAGAGTTACGACTTCCGCTCCAATAGCGACCTTGTATCGCTGAAGCCATCATCAACCGGCCAGAGGCGATACGTTAATTAATTCGGAACCGGCGGCTGGCGCGAAACCCGGGCTAAGGAGAGAGCGCAAAGCACGAGGAACGAGCCACTTGTCGCTTCTTCATCCCGGAGGGATGACAGACATTAGCCGGGGGTTGAGGAGCAACGCGACGATACCCCCGGATCCGTACGCGAAGCGATTCTGCATCCCGGAGGGATAACAGACGAGCGAGATTCGATCTCCGCAAACTCCAACGCAAATTTCCGATGGGCATCACCGAGCGTCCGTGTTTGAAACGTCATATCAACTCTGCTCGAGACCGCCTCGTCTGTCATCCCTCCGGGATGAAGAACGGACTATCATTCGCGTCGCGATCCGGGGGTGTCGCATTCGCTCAACCCCCGGCTAATTTCTGTTATCCCTCCGGGATAAAATCCAACTACGGGTGGTACGTCCCTCAGGCTCTGCGGCAGTTCGTGTTCGCGCACGGCAAGCACTAGGCTCTTCTGGCCAACGGCCTCTGCTCGGCAGCCGGGTCCTCGCGCCAGCCCCCGGTTCGGCAGCGCAAGTTCGGTGTATTCGCGATATCCCCGGACTCGGGTGACACGGGCGGTTCGACGCGAAACCCTGATTAGTCGCCAAGAGGAGACCAGAGGTCGAAGAAGCGGCGAGGTCGGGAGACCTGCGCCGAGCGCGGAGGCCGGTTTTGCAACGCATGATCAACACGCGCTTCACCTCGCCGCTCACTACGGGCTAAACGAAAAAAACGACCACCGCCCGACTTCGCGTCGGTAGAGCCATGACTGACCGGCTACGGGCGAGCCCGCACAATTGCTCTCTTCCACCGCCTATCCCTCACAACCCGCAAACTCACCCCGCCTTCCCTATAACTCCCCGTTTACAACAACCCAAATCAGAAACTATGCTTTCGATGAGTGTTTTTGCTCATTGGAGCGGAACGAGTCGAGGTTTTTCACGTGTCGGAGTGAGTCTGATGTCGAAGATTGTTCTTTCTCTGGTTTTCGCCGTTGCCCTGGTTTGTGCACCGGCCGTTGCCTTGGCCGATTGTGGCTGTGGCGCCCCGGCAGCTCCTTGTTGCCAAGCTCAAAATGATTGCGGCTGCTGCCGCAAGCCAACCCGCCTGAAGCTGGAACGGGTTCAAAAGGAAGTCACTCGCTGCGAACGCGTTTGCGTCACCGATGAATGCGGCCGCACTCGCATCGAACGAGTTCCGGTAACCAAGTGCGTTACCCGCGTTCAACTCGTTCGCGTGCCGAAGGAACCACGCCGCGCTCGCTGCTGCGAATCAAGCTGCAACGGTTGCTCGGGCGGAAATTGCGGCTGCGGCTGCAACTAGTCGCCGCACCTCGCTTCGCTAATGACAAAATAAGAAAAGCTTCCGCAATCGCGGAAGCTTTTTTTGTTGGCTGAGACCACTTCCTGAGGGAACCGACCCTAGCTCAGAATTCCCTTCACGAGTTTCCCGTGGACATCCGTCAAGCGCATATCGCGTCCCGAGTAGCGGAAGGTCAATCGTTCGTGATCCATTCCGAGCAGGTGGAGCATCGTAGCATGCAAGTCGTGGATCTCGAC
>Ga0169931_10000920_pt1 | contig 48882 bp, 41 predicted proteins | sample Kivu_15m_20L_FD_129675 | JGI IMG/M metagenome (GOLD analysis project Ga0169931, IMG submission 129675) | Freshwater microbial communities from Lake Kivu, Western Province, Rwanda to study Microbial Dark Matter (Phase II) - Kivu_15m_20L... | ecosystem: Environmental > Aquatic > Freshwater > Lake...
CAAAGGAAAATTAAAAGCAGTTTCAGCAATGTTAGCCGTAGGTTTAACAGTAGAACAAATAGCCGCAGCTTTAGAATTAAGTGTAGAAGATGTCAGGCAAGCTACACAACAGCTTTAGTGTACAAATTACCGAGAATGAGCCGAGAGGAAATAGAAGCTATGTTTGGACTAAGCGAGTTAAAGCAAACACGAGTTTATCAAGAAGCTTTTCAGGAGGGTGAACGCCAGGGACAGGAAGAAGGAAAACGCCAGGGAAAATTAGAGTCAATACCCCGGTTATTAGTCTTGGGTTTAACAGTAGAACAAATAGCCGCAGCTTTAGAATTGAGTGTAGAAGATGTCAGGCAAGCTACACAACAGCAACCTGGTGGGGAGTAGAAAGAAAGCAAAAAAACATAACGTTGAGTTAATTATTGTTAATATTGGAAGCAGTGTTAGTACTTCGTTCTTGACTATCCATACCCTACCCTACCTAAGAGAAACTTGATGCTGCGACTAGAACATATCAGTAAAATTTATCCTACAGGCGAGGTTCTCAAAGATGTTAACTGGGAAGTCAAACCAGGCGATCGCATTGGCTTAGTTGGCGTTAATGGTGCGGGAAAATCCACCCAGCTAAAAATCATCACTGGGGAAATTGAACCAACCGCTGGCGAAATCATTCGTCCCTCCAGTTTGCACATAGCCTATCTCAACCAAGAGTTTGAAGTAGATCCAGCCCGCACAGTCACAGAGGAATTTTGGACAGTCTTTGCAGAAGCCAACCAAGTACAAATGTCCCTAGGGCAAGTACAGCGCGATATGGAAACGGCTACCCCAGAGGAACTGGATCAACTGATTAACAAACTAGATCGCTTACAGCGTCAGTTTGAAGCTTTGGATGGCTACAACTTAGAAGCACGCATTGGCAAAATTCTACCAGAGATGGGTTTTGAATCGGAAGATGGCGATCGCCTGGTCAGTGCATTCTCTGGTGGTTGGCAAATGCGGATGAGTTTAGGGAAAATTATCCTGCAAAAACCAGATTTATTGCTACTGGACGAACCAACTAACCACTTAGACTTAGAAACCATTGAGTGGCTAGAAAATTACCTCAAAGGTCTAAATACACCAATGGTGATAGTTTCTCATGACCGGGAATTCTTAGACCGCCTCTGCACTCAGATTGTGGAAACAGAACGGGGCGTTTCTACCACCTACCTAGGCAATTACTCGGCATACTTAGCACAAAAAGCGGAAAATCAACTAGCACAACTTAGCGCCTACGAACGCCAGCAGAAAGAAATAGAGAAGCAGCAAACATTTGTGGACAGATTTCGCGCTAGTGCAACTCGCAGTACCCAGGCAAAAAGCCGTGAAAAACAACTAGAAAAAATCGATCGCATAGAAGCGCCAGTAGCAGGCGTGAAAACCCTGCAATTCCGCTTCCCCCCCGCACCCCGTAGCGGAAGGGAAGTCGTGGAAATTAAAGATTTAACTCACATCTATGATGATAAAATCCTATTTTTGGGAACAAGTCTTTTAATAGAAAGAGGCGATCGCGTGGCATTTCTCGGACCAAACGGTGCCGGGAAATCTACGCTTTTACGGGTGATTATGGGGATGGAGTCACCCACAGAAGGCAGGGTCAAATTAGGGGATCATAACGTCATCCCCGGCTACTTTGAACAAAATCAGGCGGAAGCCTTAGACTTAAAGAAAACAGTCATGGAAACCATCCATGATGAAGTCCCAGACTGGAAAAACGAAGAAGTCCGTAAGCTACTAGGACAGTTTTTATTCACAGGTGATAGTGTATTTAAGTCAGTGGGTGCATTAAGTGGAGGGGAAAAAGCTCGTTTAGCATTGGCCAAGATGCTGTTACGCCCAGCTAATCTGCTGATTTTAGATGAGCCGACTAACCATTTAGATATTCCAGCCAAAGAAATGTTGGAAGAATCCTTACAAAACTATGATGGCACTGTGATTATAGTTTCCCACGATCGCTATTTTATCTCTCAAGTAGCCAATAAAATCGTAGAAATCCGGGACGGTGAATTTCGTGTTTACCTAGGAGATTATCATTACTACCTAGAAAAAATCGCCGCGGAAAAGGAACAAGCCTCATTAGCGGCAATAGCTGCTGAAAAGGCTGCTAAAAAAGCTGCTAAAGCCGCCAAGTCCTCTGGAAAAAGAAAATAACCAAACTGCTTAGTAATAGCGGTTAAATAAGCAGAAATTCACTTGCGCTGGCGATTAGCAATGGTATTATTCGGATATTACAAAAAGTAAAGGGCAATTTGACTATGACCAAAGCACCTGTTGCTCCTGTGGTGCTAGTCATTTTAGACGGATGGGGCCACTGCGAGGACCAGCGAGGAAACGCTATTTTCGCCGCTAAAACTCCTGTGATGGAAAGCTTATGGAAAGCTTACCCCCACACCCTCATCAGCACATCAGGAAAGGCCGTAGGGTTGCCAGAAGGTCAGATGGGCAACTCGGAAGTAGGTCACTTAAATATTGGCGCTGGACGAGTAGTACCTCAAGAATTGGTACGCATCTCCGATGCGGTAGAAGATGGTTCCATCCTCGCTAACCCGGCACTTGTTAAAATCTGCCAGGAAATTCGCTCTGGCAATGGCAAGCTGCATCTAGTGGGGCTGTGTTCAGAGGGAGGGGTACACTCTCATATCAACCATCTCTTTGGACTACTGGACTTAGCCAAAAAACAGGAAATTTCACAAGTTTGTATCCATGCCATCACCGATGGTCGTGATACAGCCCCCACCGAGGCGATCACAGCAATTAAGCTATTGCAGCAGAAAATAGAAGAAAAGGGAATTGGGCGCATAGTCACCCTCAGCGGCCGTTACTACGCTATGGATCGCGATCGCCGTTGGGATCGGGTAAAACGCGCCTACGATGTGATGACACAAGATACTGCCATTGATGGTCGTCAGGCGGTGGAAATCCTAGAAGCATCTTATGCAGAAGGTGTCAAGGACGAGTTTATTAATCCAGTCCGCATTGCCCCTGGGGCTATAGAACCAGGGGACGGTGTGATATTCTTTAACTTCCGCCCAGACCGCGCCAGACAGTTGACACAAGCTTTCGTCAGCCCTGAATTTACAGGTTTTGCCAGAGAGCAAATTCAGCCCTTGTCTTTTGCTACTTTTACTCAATACGATTCAGACCTACTAGTAACTGTAGCCTTTGAACCGCAAAATTTGAGTAATATTTTAGGTGAAGTAATTGCTAATCATGGTTTGCGGCAGTTCCGCACTGCTGAAACCGAAAAATACGCCCATGTCACCTATTTTTTTAATGGCGGACTAGAGGAACCTTTTGTTGGGGAAGACCGAGAACTGGTAAGTAGTCCAATGGTAGCCACTTACGACAAAGCCCCTGCTATGTCGGCAGAAGCAGTTACAGATGTGGCCATCGCTGCTATTAATCAGGGTATCTACTCTTTGCTGGTGATCAACTATGCTAACCCAGACATGGTAGGGCATACTGGTCAAATAGAAGCCACCATCACAGCTATTCAAACCGTGGATCACTGTTTGGGTCGCTTACTTGGCAGTATCAGTAAAGCAGGAGGCACAGCAATTATTACAGCTGACCATGGTAACGCAGAGTATATGCTAGATGAAGAAGGTAATCCCTGGACAGCCCACACTACCAACCCAGTTCCCTTTATCTTAGTGGAAGGAGAAGCTATAAAAATCCCTGGACATGGTACAAACGTGCAAATGCGAAGTAATGGCAAGTTAGCGGACATTGCACCCACCATTCTGGAGATTTTACAGATCCCCCAACCACCAGAAATGACAGGGCGATCGCTATTGATCCCAGCAGGATATGAGGTGCAGCGCACTCGCACCCCAGTCCAAGTGGGAATCTAAACAGCTTAGGAGTGAAGAGTGTTCTCACTCCTACACTTTATACTTGTCATACCAAGAAAGAAATTTGTTATAAGAGGGATTTACCATGACAATTACAAATGTTGTGCAAAGCGTTTGGGCACTTTCCGCCATTGGTTTAATTATTTTGGTGCTACTACATAGCCCCAAAGGTGACGGTATTGGAGCCATTGGCGGACAGGCCCAATTATTTAGCAGCACTAAAAGCGCAGAAGACACATTAAACCGGGTTACTTGGGTGCTGACGGTAATTTTTATGGGGCTAACAGTGGTTTTGAGTGCGGGTTGGTTACCCAAGTGAAAATAGGGAAATAGGATGATGGGCAAAAAAAATCAATACCCAAAATCTAAAACCCGGTTAAAAATAAATACATTACCCTTACTAGCAGTTCTGGCTATATTAATTAGTGCAGGATTGCTAGTTGTTTCTATTAACCTGCCTTCTGTAGCCATCCCAGCAAGCACCGGCTTAAAAGTTTCTCCCCCCCCATCTGCTCATCCCCTACCGCCCACACTGGCGCAATGGCAAGATCAAAAAAATAGTGGTGACTACTTTGACCAAGTGGAAACAACCCAAGTAGGTTATTTAGTCTGGTGGCAATTTCCCGTAAAAGTGTATATAGAAACACCAGGAATAAAAAATAATACTTATGCTCACAAATGGTTTAACACTGTTTTTAAAACTGTGCAAGAGTGGAATGCTTACTTACCCTTAATGGTGGTGCAACAGCGGGATATTGCTAATATTGTTATTTTACGAAAAGCCCCGCCCCTGCAATTTTCCCCCGGTGATGGATTTCCCCGGGCGCGTTCAGCACAAACAAGTTATGAATTATATACAGATGACAATGTTTTATGCCACCGCTTTACTATTTTATTAAGTCCTAGCCAAACAGGGGTATATCTAGAAGCAGCAGCCCGCCATGAACTCGGTCACGCTTTAGGAATTTGGGGACATAGTGATTTACCAACAGACGCTTTATACTTTTCTCAAGTTAGCCACCCACCCCCTATTTCTCCCAGAGATGTGAACACCCTAAAGCAGGTTTATCAACAACCCACTTATTTGGGATGGTCATTGGTCAAAATAGAGGGAACAGGGAATTAGCGATTGCTTCCCGCACTGCGCTTCGCTTTAGTGATTAGCCATGAGCAAGATGGATATTTCATGCTCTGGGAATTAGAGACATAGGCTGCTGTGCTAGGACTTCTTGATATAATTCTTCTAGCTGGCTAATATTTTTACTCAAAGTATAGCGCTCTAATACGCGCTGTCTAGCTTTCTGCCCCAATAGGGCGGTTAACTCAGGATGATCTTGGAATAGTGGTAATAATGTTCTTAATTGCGATCGCGCAGTTTTAGTACTCAAAATCACACCAGCACCCCCCTCTAAAACTTCTCCATCTGCACCCACATCTGTGGCTAAACAAGCTATTCCACATGACATTGCTTCTAACAAAGACAAAGACAACCCCTCCACCAGTGAAGGCAAAATAAATACATCTGCTCCGCGTAAAATTTCGATACGTCGCTGTTCCTCAGCCACAAATCCCAACCAGATAATCCCTGACTCTAAACCATAGAATGGTTCCAAAGAAGACTTCAAAGGACCATCTCCCACAATCAGCAACTTACTGCTACTCTTCATTTGTGATTGCTTCCAGGCCCGTAACAGAGATTCAACGCTTTTTTCTGCTGCTATGCGACCTTGATAGACAAACAAACGTTCTGCTTGAAACTCGGACTTAACTGTAGAATCTCCCGGAGAGAACTTAGCAGTATCAACTCCATTGGGAATTACAACTACCTTTTTTTTCCTTACACCCATACGGGCTAACAATTCTCGCTGAATTTGGGAAAATACAATCACGCGATCGTAATGACCCAGAAAAGGTGCGTAGAGTTGATAAGCTAAAAGCTGTGTTCCGGAAATAAATTTTGCTCCTTTTCCCGCGAATGGTGTGTGAAAAGTAGCAATCAGAGGTAAATTCAATTGTTCACAAATTTCCGGTAGCACAAAGTCCAGGGTAGATAAAGTCAGGGAAGCATGGACTATATCTGGCTTAATTTCCCGTAACGACTCGGTTAATAATTTGGTCGCCTTAAAACTGGGAATTGTGTAAACCTGAGATTTATAGATAAAGGGTAGGGAAACTTCTTGGAAATTTGGCCAATTGTCAGGTTCAGGTTCTTCTTGGGCGAAGTGAAGAAAACTAACTTGGTGTCCCCGGTCTAGCAAGGCATTTGTAACTTCTCGACCGTAGGTGACATTACCACAAAAAGGTGATTTCTTTCCAATCCAGGCTATACGCATTCTTTATTAGTTATCAGAAAAGCAGGTTTGATATATCATTTTTGAGGTGCTTGTCTTTAATCCTGTTGTAATTTTCGGCTGCTTAAATTGCATAAAAATCCACACTACCCCAGTTAATAAGCCAAGCTTTTTTATGATTAAATCACTACGTTGACGCAATGTAATTATAAATATTAACTTGTTAATGACTTAACTCTAATAGGATATTAGTATGACTAATATCAAGTTGATAATTAGCAAGTCTATTGATAGTCTATGAAAATTTTTCCTTGAACTATTCTACCATGAAAGTACAAATTTTTTAGCAACTTGTGATCGCCGGAATGTATTGAATTATAGTTACCTCAATGACGACAACTACTGAGGAGAGTTATATAGTGTTAATATACCTCCTAAGAACACAGTGCCAGCCAATAGCAAAAAAACTGCCTGTAATCCCATCAAGGTTTCAGCTACACCAGCTAGTGCTAATGGCAAAGTCAGGGCAATATTAATGACATTATTTTGCAGACCAAACACCTTACCACGCATTTCTGGAGGAGTTTCCGTTTGGATAGTGGTTTGCATGGGAATACCCACCAGCGCCCCAAACACACCTAACAAAGCTACTAACAGCAGAATGATTGCCAACTGTGTTGTAAATATTGATAGACCCATCAAAGTTCCTGACATCCCTAAGCAACCACAGAAACTTATTTGGGAGTAGGAGAAGCGTTGACCAAACTGACCGAGAATTGTCGCCCCAGCAGCCATACCAATCCCACCAAATGCCAGTAAAAAACCAAACTGAGATGGTTTTAAGTTAGGAATTATTTCTGCCATCCGCACAGCGAGAACAGTTAAGGCTGCAAACACAGAAAACAAAATAGTCAGTTGTAGTAAAGCATTACGAACACGAGAATTAGCTTTGAGGTAAGAAAAACCATCCCGCAGGTCAGAGAAGACGTGAGGAAATTCTGTCTTGGGGGGGTGGGGTTTTTCTTTAGTTACCAACAGCAATAAAATAAATCCTGCCATGGCATAAGCACCACCTACTAACAGTTCTTTACCGAGTCCATCAATACCACCAATTTGTAGCCAAATTTTATCAGCGATCGCTAAGAGTGGTTCACCAATGGCAAACCCCACTATCACCGATGCCATCATTGTTGTAGTATACAGGGAATTAGCTGAAAGTAAATGCTGTTCTTCTACTACTAAGGGAATTGCTGCTTGTTCAGCAGGAGCAAAAAACTGTGTGAGTGTGGACACCAAAAAAGTCACCGCCAAAATAATGCCAAAACCTACTGGTAAAATACCAATGGGCTGCCAATCATGACTCAACCACAACAAAAAGGGAATAGATAAAACCAAGATCCCCCGCCAAGCATTGGTTGTGACCAGTACAGTTTTTTTCGACCAGCGATCGACAAATACACCAGCCACCGAACCAAACAGCACAGCAGGAATTGTAAAAGTCATCATTAAAGCTGATACCCAACCGCTAATACTTTGATCACTCCCCTGGAATTGAGTATTAATCAAACCAATCATTAGCACCAAATATACTTTATCAGCCATCTGGCAAAAAACTTGACCACCCCAAAGAGCGAGAAAATTGGGATTTCGTAACACGGGTAATAACCCTTGCTGTTGATTATCTTCTGATCCTGTTCCACCATCAGCACCAGACCCATCTATTGCTAGTGGTTCTGTTTCCTCAACCGTGGCTACTGACAAACTCTTGCCATTACCATTGATGAGGGTTAGAGATTCTTTGGTAACATCTGTTTTCTGTTCCTCATTTGGAGTCACATCTTCTCCCGGCTTGTCTTGGTTCTTTATTTGGCTGTTTGTAGACTGAGGAACAGCAATCAAATGATTTTTGCCTGTAGAAGCTGATGTTTTAGTCTGGTTTTTCGTGTAACTTGGCGACAAAGGTAAGATTTTTCTATCCACATCAGAGGGTTGCATCATGGTTAGCAGCAAAATAAGAGTCAATTAAGGTGGCAGAACGAATAGGGCGACCTAAATGATATTGAGCATACTGGCGCAAAATCTGCTCAACAGACAACCAGTTGTAATTTTTGGGGGTATCCATTGGTATTATCTCTGGTTGTGTTAGTTGTTGAAGCATAGTTAGTTCTGTAGCATTTAAGCGACAAGAAATTACTGGTATATCTTGTCGATGAACAACTGTTTGATAACCAGAGGTTGAGTTATGGGCTGATGAAGTGACACAAGGGTTAAGTTGATCTTTTCGCAAATTTTCCCAAGCTTGTAAACAGACTGTACCACCTGCCGGAACACTAAATCCCACTCGCCAGTTCGGGTCTGTAAAATCTGGGCTTAAGGAATGCTGATTTAAGCAACAGACCTGTACTTGAGGTGACAACCCTGCTAAAGCAAAAAATTCAAACACTCCATGAGCCAAGTAAGCATAAATACTAAATTTATCTGAGGGCAATACTTCCAATTTATGAAGATATTTATTTAGTAACTCATAAAGTTCTGTTTGCGGTTGTTCACTCAAAGCCTGACACAGGACTATTTCTGCCAAATACTGACCTGCGGCCAGTTTCCCCAAATCTTGAGCTAGACCCGGATAGGTTTTTACAGTTTGCGCTTGTGTAATTTTGTCAAGCGATCGCCCTTTGGCTATCAGTAATTCATTGACCACAAATATACCAGTCCTGCCGCCCAGGCTAGAGTTTTGCTTGCGTGCCCCTGGTGCCACTGCTCGGATTAATCCGAATTCTTGTGTCAAAATAGTCACTATTTTATCTGATTCTCCCAAGATTTGGGCTTTGAGATTAATCCCAGTTGCTTGATAAGTTCTACTCATTAGTCATTTGACCAAGGACAAAAAAACGCATGATTGGAACCTTAGACGATAAACAGCCCTTGGTTCAAGATATGGGGTTAAGACCTAGGCAATTTTAGGAAATTTTAACTGGTAAAAGTTCCTAACCACTCCACTAAATGTCAGCGAGGATATGGAAAATACTGGTTTAAACTCCTCCCATTGATTGGTGGGGTGTCTGACCCTTTTCCAGGTTATCGCGCTGGCGGAGCAAATGGATACTCCGGGACGTGCCTAATCTAGTAGCACCAGCTAAGATTAACTCCATAGCTTCATTGTAGGTGCGAATACCCCCAGAAGCTTTAATTCCCATGCTCTCTTTTGTGATTTCCTTCAATAGCCGCACATCTGCCACAGTAGCACCACCATTCCAACCCGTACTAGTTTTTAAGAATACTGCCCCTGCTTCCATAGATATTTCCGCAGCCAGTTTTTTTTCAGCATCAGTCAGCAGGTTGGTTTCCAAAATTACTTTGACATTTTGCCCAGTTGCTTGGCAAATTTCCGCAATTTCCCGGTGAACCGCTTCAGTTTTGCCAGCCTTCAACCAACCCAAGTTGATCATGACATCAAGTTCAGTCGCCCCATTTTCCGTAGCTTCTTCTGCCTCATACAGCTTAACAGCGGAGGTTGTCGCCCCCATAGGAAAGCCAATTACCGTACAAACCCGGGGCTGTTTACCGTGGAGCAGTTCTGCTGCTTGCTTGACATAGCAGGGGTGAAGACAAACCGCCGCAAAATTAAATCTATACGCTTCTTCACACCATTGCTCAACCTGCTCGGTGGTAGCAGTTGGCATCAACAGAGAATGATCGATAAATGGCGCAATATCAATATCAGTGTAGTCTGCTGCCATTGTGTGTTTTGCCAATCATAGTCATTGATTATTACAGTTTATAAAAAATTGTTATTTTTTTTATATTATATATTAAAGCATATTTATTACACTCATAGCAAACTTTTCCAAAGTGAGGTACATTTTTAGCGGGACTGTGTTAAGCAGCGAGCAGGATGCTCGCACTACAAGACGATCATTTACATTTGTACCTCACGCTTATTGAGAAAGGCTATATTAAAAAATCAAGAATAGTTTGGGCTAATGCTCTTGATGCCAAATAAGGTACACCATTACCAATGGTTTTAAACATATTGGTCAGCGACATATCCTCTGGAAGAATAAAATTTGCAGGTAAAGACTGAATAGCTAAAGCCTCCGCCACAGAAATGCGCCGGATTTTATAGGGATGTAAATGTACTTCATTATTACCATAGCAAGCTGTGGGAGAATAACGCCATCTGTGTAGACGTTTAAATGATTTTTTATAAACATCTCCCTCATCAACCACAGCAAATCTGGCTATACCAGACCTTGGTTTAAAACAATGTTGAGTATTGGGATGATTCAACACATCATTTTTTCTAAACCAGTGTTCAACTGTTAGTTGTTCAGGTATACCATCAGGGCAAGGTTTGATAGAATCTTGTTGGAAGGTTTCGCACTTCTGCCAAGGACAATTAAAAACCTGTTCTTGAGGATATAAAATTTTATTTTGCCAATTAAAATATCCCTCAGCTATTAGTTTACTCCCCCCCATATCCTTGAGGAAATTGTTTCTGAATCCAACCAGAATAATTCTTTCTCTATCCTGGGGTACACCGTACTCAATGACATTAATTAACTTTTCTGTTAACTGATAGCCTGCTTCCCTTAATTGCTGCTTTAGTGATTCAAAAAATAAGCGATGTTTTTTTGTGCGCCATAAACCTTTGACGTTCTCAAATAAAAAGAAGTCTGGCAAATTGCGACAAATTAATTCTATGTAAGACCCGGAAAGTTTACCGTTATCTCCTAAATTTCCTTTATTTTTTCCCCCGATGGAAAAATCAGGACAGGGGGGTCCACCAATGAAGCCAATCATATGATGAGACTTACGGCAATGTTTAACTAAATCACAGAGGCGTTGTGCTTCCACCCCTTCCATCAGTTGTCTTACATCTCCTGCTTCTCCATCGTGATATCCATATTCTGGCTCTGGGAGTTTCATAATTTCCCGCGAATAGCGGTATGCTTCCATAAATGGTGTAAATATTTCGTTGACGTAGACAATATTAAAACCGCTGGTTTCAAAGCCTAAATCAAGAAAGCCTGAGCCAGAAAAAAAGGAGAAAACACAAGGGTAAACACTCATAAAGATTAAGTTTAAAATTATACCACAAGTTCAGCCTGTCCTTGTGTTGAGAAATGCTTTACACCTTGTTTGACAAAGCCTGGTAAAAAAGCCATTTGCTGGTTGCGCTGAAAAACGCCTGACAAGGTTTGGCGTAAATTGTCAAAATTGAAAGCATTTCCCGACTCTAAAGATACTTCCTGCTGGGCAAAATATTCCACTAAACTTAACCCGGCTACTCTGGTCAGGTAGGCTGCACTCACACCCTGCACTGCACCACCAGCAACAAAGGTAACAGCATTACTTTTCAGAACAGTGCTAACAGCTTTTGTAGAAAGTTCCACTAAACCCAATTTCACTATCAAACTTCCCATTGTTCCGGCTATGGTTTGGGCTTGTTCTAGGGAAAACTTCTGTTGATAGATGTGACCTAAATCTATGACCATTTGAGCGTTAATGGCCGCCGTGGCGAGAATATCTAGGGCTGGTACTGGGTTGGCAAAAGCAGCCGCCGCAGTTATCCATTGATATTGTTCAATAATAGGGGCGGCGCGATCGCTCCTAATTTGATTTAAACAGTTTTTCGCTTCAGCCTTCAACAAGTTGGCTTTTCTCAAAGTAGTTGTCCACACCAGGTGTTGTCCTTGGTTTGCCAAAACTTGAATTAGCTGTTGTGTTAATTGCTGGGTATCTGGGGTTGGTTGTTCCATCCACTCTTGGACAGTACCATTAGCTTCATGTTTCCGGACTTTGATGGAGACGGGAGAGGCTGCGGTGGCTATTACATTTTCCCCCAGGCGCTGTTTTAATGACAGGACAATACCAGCACGTTGATCTGCTAAATACTGGTCTTGTTTGTTTAAAACTAAAATAGCTGGTAGATTTGCGGCTTGTAACTGCTGTAGGCTTTGAAATTCCGAGTCTGTCAAATCACCGTTAGTGACAAACAACACTAAATCAGATTGTTGCACTTCTGTTAAGATGGCTGCATCTGAATCTTGAGCTAATTCTCTAAATAAAGGCTTTGTTTCCCAAAATTTGACTTTTTGCTGTGTTTCTTGCCATCTGCTAGACTCTAGCACTTGAATTAAACTGCTTTTACCTACAGATTTACCACCAGTCACAGCTACTTGAATTTCTTGCCTGTCTAATTCTCCCAGCAGTTGGTCAACTTCTGCTTCTAATTTCTTTACGTCCGGGTGGTGTTCTGCTTCTATTGCCAGTTGGTTGATTATGGTTTTGGTAGTAGCGATCGCACTTGCCACCATTCCCCGCTCTACCACCATACCATTTAGCTGCTCTAAACTTTTTTGTTGGCGATGTTGCTGGAATAACCACCAACCACCACCCAGAGCCAAGGCACTAAATAAACCAAATTCACTCAGATGCACTATAGAATCATGCCAGCTTTGTAATATCCACAGGGAAAAGGATAGTCCCAAGCCTCCCACCAAAATCGGTCGCTGCAACTTCACAACCATGATTCTCCGCGCTTGTTCCAATGGTGTTTCTTTCAGAATAGATCAAAATATAGATATATATTCTGCCTTTTGATAAAACAAGACCCTGGCAACTCCAAGGTTTACAGGGTCTTGTTTCTTTTATTTGGTGGCGGGAAGTGGATTTGAACCACTGACCTTCGGGTTATGAGCCCGACGAGCTACCAGGCTGCTCTATCCCGCGTCGCCTCTTCACTTCTCTAGTATAAACATAAAGTTTGAAGTTTGGCAACTATAAAAATGATAATTCTCCAATTACTTCCAGACGCTTGTATTTTCCTAGAGTCATAAACCTTTCTGAGAGGCTTTCGGCGGCGCTGGGACTAATCCAACCCATTTGTTGGAGCAAGTGAATCGCCGCGGCATATTTTGCTCGTTTGGCCCCATCCATGACTTTAATAGTCAATCCCATGCCTTCACCCAGTCTGCCAACACACTGCACTCCTTCTGCACCGGATTTACTAACCAGTTCCCCAGGAGCTAAACGCATCAGTTCCGTGTCGAACTCCCCTTCTCCCGCCACCATTGCTGGATGATGAGTCATGGCCCGGACAATGCGCTCCATATCCACATTGTTACTAGAGGCTAAAATTGCATACAAAGAAGCCATTTGACTGATTTGCATCAGATATGTTGGTGCGCCGCAATCGTCATGAGCGCTGAGAAATTCCTCAGATGGCATTCGCAGCAATTCTGCCACTTTACCCAAAATTAACTGCTGTACTGGGTGTTTACGTTCCAAGTAGTTATTTAGCGGCCAATGACGTTGTTGACAAACAGCTAACATTCCCGCGTGTTTACCAGAACAATTGTATTCTAGTGGGCTTTTTTTTCCTTGAGGAATGGGACATTGCAGTGCTGTGGGGTCAAGGTCAGCCCGCCAAAGAATATTAAATGCCTGTCTTACCTGTTCTATTTTTCCTTGGTGAGAACTGGCGATAATGGCTAAATCGCGATCGCTGAGATTATAACGTTCTAGTGTGCCTGTAGTGGTGACTGCCAGCGCTTGAAATGGCTTCAGTGCTGATCGGACAAATGCAGCAGTTTCTGAATTCCCGGCAACGGATAAAACCCGTCCGCGTTCGTCGCAGACAACAGCCTGGACTATGTGCTGCGATTCCACAATTCCTTCCCGTAGTAGCCGCACTTCTAGGGGTGTGGCTTGAGTTCGTTTTCCCATTGTCATGGGTTAATGCTTATCACCTTTTTTTATTAATTTGTACAATACGGCGGTCATGAAACTACCGTACAAAACCGCCTATTTGACTTTTGACTGCCAAAGGGGGGTATTAGTTGCTATTTACTAGTGATTAGTAGTTAAATACTAATCACAAATGAGGATTTATGACAATAGTTGCCAAACTATAGTACCAATCACGAACATTCCCGCCAAGGCAGCCAAGGTAAATTGTAACCGTTGCAAAATTGGTTTGATTTCGTAGGTGACAATTAAGCGATCGCGGACAATTACCTCTTCTGGCTTAGTCCAAGTTTGGCCGTCATACCAGCCAGACTCTTCATAAAATACCGTGGAATTGTAGAGGCGATCGCGCACGTACATCCAGCCCAACCACAACCGCACTAGTACCAACACCACCCCTAAACTTGCTCCTGCAGCACCACTGAGCAGAAAGTGGGCTAGTTGCTTTTGTGGGGGAAAACTAACTGCTGCTACTGGACCTGCCACCACCCAGGATAAACTCCAAATCCAAAGCATTTTTGTGATATAATCTCGCCTATTTAAGATGCAATCACAAAACAGCCAGGATGTTTTTAACTCTTCGTATTCATTGAGCGGTTGTTGCTCCATGGGAACTGGACAATGATTAACCGAAGGTCTAATCATTTTGGCTTACCCCCGCTTTGATTAGAATTTGCCAGGGAAATACGTTCTGCATGAACCCAGAATGCTTCTAAATTATAAAATTCTCTTTCAGTGGGCATCATAATGTGAACAATCACTTCGCCGTAATCTAGCAACACCCAACTACTATCGGCTTTTCCTTCTGTTCGCAAGGGTCGTCGTTGCCAATCACTTTCTACTTTAGCTTCTATTGCCTCGGCGATCGCCCTGACTTGTACCCTAGAGTAGCCCGTCATGATCACAAAGTAGTCTGCTAGATAAGATACATCTGCTACCCTCAGCAATAAGATATCATCGGCTTTGCGTTCTGCTCCTGCTTGGGCGATAGTAACAGCTAAATTATCACTCACCTCTTGGGTTTCAGCCTCTAGTCCTCGGAGTGCATTCTTGATCTCTGAGACAGACTGTAATGGGAAATTTCCTTGGAAATAATCAGACATTAAACCTCAGGTGTTGTATCCCTTTTGTTACATTTTTTCCAATCACTTACTTGCAAACAACAAAATTGAATGGCAAGTGTATGTGTTGGTTTTTTTGAATACTAACAAAAAAACAGGTGTCTATGGGGCTGGCTGAAGACTAATAGGATATATATCTTAATGGTGGTACAAATCAAGCAATCACCTTGGCAGTGTCTCTAAAGCTGACCCATTGTCAATATATATTCAATATATATATAATTTGAGACATTTCGCCACACCAGGTTATCGATTTGAAATACTGCCAGGATTTGAGTAACCAAGCAAAACCCTAAACCTCCTGCTTGCTCACGACTTGAGACTCAATTCCTTGACTACTTGCTATCACTGAGTAAAACAAATCTTCATAATTATTTAAGGCTTGCTCAAAGGCGTATTGCTCTACAGCATATTGACGACTGTTAAGACCTAACTCTTTTACTTTTTCGGGGTGATGGTACAAGTCTAAAATTGCTGTTGCTAAAGCGTCAGAATCTTCAGGGGGGACAATTACCCCCCCTTTGCTTTCTCTCACAGCTTGTGCTGCTGTGCCATTTTCGGGTATAGATGCCACCAATGCCCTACCACTGGCCAGTAGAGATTGAATTTTTGATGGCATATTGAAAGACACTACATTTTTCTTTTGCACCACCAAACCAACATCCGCAGCTGCTAACATTTCTGGTAACTGCTTCCGGGGTTGAAACGGCAGCAACAAAACGTTATCAGCATCACACTCTAAACAATGTTTTTGTAGTCGCTGTAATCCTTTGGCTTCACCCACAATCACAAAGGCAATATGAGGGATGTGCCGCAACAGAGAAGCGGCTTTAATCACGGTTTCTAAACCTTGTGTCAGACCAATGTTACCAGAATATAGCGCTACAAACTTGCCATTGAGATTATGTGCCGCACGAAAAGGATTATGTTCGGTAGAGAAGGGACGGATAAAATTCACATCAACCCAGTTAGGAATTTGCTCGATTTTCTCTGGTGGTACACCTTTGGATATCAGATTTTCCCTGAAGCCATCAGCAATAACGCTAATTTTTGTAGCGGTGCGATAAGCAAATTTTTCTAATGCAGTAAATATTTTGATCAGTAATTTATTTTTCAGCAGTCCTACATGAATGGCCGCTTCCGGTAGTATATCTTGAAGATTTAACACCACAGGACAACCCCTCACCCATCCTAAAAGGGCAGCGGGAACACACACAGGTAGTGATGGTGAAGTTGAGAGAATCACATCTGGTCGCCAACCCAGCAGGGCTGGTAAAAAGCTGGTCACCACAAAACTAGCATCTAACAATACTCGGTCTAACAAATTGGGTTGGGGACGAATTAATATATAGCAGCGATGGATTTGCACATTATTTTTGTATTCATTCAAATACCACTTACCCCGATAACCCTCGTAAATTTCCCGTTCAGGATAGTTAGGCATGGCAGTAATTACCCGCACCTGATGTCCACGCTTGGCTAGTCCTTCCGCTAATTCTGTCATCAGTGGGGCTATGCCAATTGGTTCTGGATGGTAGTTGTAAGAGTAAATTAAAATACGCATAGAAAATTATTGAGAAGTACCCTGGTTGTTTTCGTTCGTGAGCAGATTTTTGGGAAAATTTTTATTTTCCACTTTGATACTGTCATATCTAATTCTCTCTTGAAAGTGTCTCTTAAAACAGCGGTTGTCATTGAAGATTCAGTAAATTTTGTAATCCTTACTTAAGTGTTTTTAATTGTAATCTGGTTAACAAAAACTCAAAAAATAGTGTCTATTTTCCGGTTTTATCTCAGTGTTTTACCGAAAAATATGTGAGCCACATTCTGAATATCAATCAATATATATTGACGAAGAGTATAGAAGACCGTATTCAGCCTGACTTTTATTGATGTGTTAAAAATTCGAGAAATTGCTGGTAATAAGCTGAGTAAGAAAATCATTCTTCTATCAATTCAATAGTTGACAGGTTGATTTGTAAATCAGTAAATATATTTAAGTACATTTATCGGTAATACCATAAATCCATGACTGGAGGTCACCAGACCACCCATGTTGCTATGAATGGTGTATTTTCTTCTGTTACACCATGGCTTTTACATACTTCAAAAATTTTGTCAACCGTGGGGATACTGGTCAACAAAAGAGGTGCCGTCAGTTATCATAGAGGATTTTTCCCCACGAATGAGGCGAATCATCACTGAAATAGCTATACTCCAAGGTGATACCCTCACTATATACTGAACTTTTTTAGGGCTGGATTTTATGACATCCTACGCAACCTCCTTTGCCAAGGCGGAAATGAGTGAACTGCGGCGGTTAAAAGGCTTACTACCGCCAGAATTACAAAGCTGGGTCACGGTTGAAGGTACCACCGAGGTTAATCCACCTATGATCCGTTGCGAAGAAATTGGTAAAGACCAAGTGGAAATTCAAATCGACTTGGTGAAATGGGATGCTCTAGCAATGGATCAGCGTAATCTGCTATTTTGGCATGAAGTTGCTCGCATTCAAAATGATACTATTCCCAAAGATGGCTGGGAAATGGCAGCACTAGCCATTGGTTTAGGCGGTGCTGTGGGCGAATTGTGGGTACAGGATGGATTATTGCTAGTATTAGCCTTGGCTTTATGTGGCGTTTCTGGCTGGCGACTGTATCAAAAAAATAATGGAGAAAAGCAAATGAAAGAGTTGATCCTTGCTGATGAAAAAGCTATCACTCTGGCGACTCGCTTTGGTTATAGTCTCCCTAACGCCTACAAAAGTCTGGGTAGTGCTTTAAAAACTATGATTGATAACACACCCAGCAAGCGCCAACGGTCTCGCTACGAAGCCAGACTGTCTGCCCTCAAACGCAGCGCCAACAAGGCAAAGGCTAAATCTAGGACTACGGATGAAGCTGGACTGTAGAATGCAGTCTATCTCTGGGATGGGAAATACCCATCCCCAAATTTGACTACAGCTGATTTAACATTTTATGGGTCTGGGGGATAACCCGCACTTGTGCCACAAACTGCTTCATTAAAGCTTGCCACATCAAAACTTTTTCTGGAGCAGGTGCTAGTACAGGTGTTTCATTTAGTTGTTCAGAGGCTGGTAAGGGGGTAACAGGTTGTAAAAATACGGGGATATCTGGGCTGACACCTGCCACTAAGTCACCAGAACGTTGTAAATCATCTGGGTTGGTATTTTCAGAAATAATTATCTTGACAAAAACTTCTAAATGTGCATCCCAACATAATTGTAAAAATTTCGTATGTTCTGCCCAGAGGGTTTCGCCACTCACACTAGGCAGTTTTAAATCCATGCCCACAGAGTCTAGGTAGGGTAAAACCATGGACAACTGCTCAAAGCGATGTCCGCCTGACTCTAAATATATGGGTAAATCGGTCAGCGATCGCACTTGGGGCAAAAATTCTTTTAAAAAAGCTGCATGAAGAAGGGGTTCACCCCCTGTCAAGCTAATGCTATCGTGTAGAGAAGGTAAGTTTTGCCTTTCCACCCATTGCATTAAAATGGGCAGTGGGACAGGGTTTAAGTGAATTTCAAAGTCACGCAATCCAGGCGATCGCTCTACCCGACAAGTAGTCGGAGCATTCCAAGTGTAGGCGCTATCACAAAAGTGGCAGCGCAGATCACAAAAAGCAAAGCGAATAAAGATTTGGCGTGTCCCTACATTCAGTCCTTCCCCTTGAATGGCAGAAAAGACCTCGATCAGGCGTGCGGTAGGTTGAACCGTAGTTTTAACAGTCATGGGATAATAACAGCGCCATGGCGCTGGCTAGGCACAAAACAGGAGATAATACTTTACTTACTTCTGCTTCTATTGTGAATTGTCCCTGGCAATTTCCGCTCCCATTGTCATTAACTAACCATTGGTGTTTATACCTACTAATTAATTAATGTTTCTATAAAGTTACGTAAATTACCAGGGTAAAATAATTTTTGGCAGTTTAAACTTACATAGCAACGAAAGTGCAGAGCTTCATGACTAGCCAACCCACACAGGAAGACTTTCCAGTTAGTTCCTTCCAGGAAACTATGATAGTGCAGGTTCCAGCGCGGTTAAGCGTGCTTGAAGCAGTAGGCTTTAAGCAGACCTACCAAGATTTAACCGAAGAAAATACACTCCCAAAACAAATTATCATTGATTTTCACCAAACCATATTTATGGATAGTAGTGGTTTGGGTGCTTTGGTGAGTAATTTCAAAAATTCCCAAGAAAAAGGAATCACCATGACTTTGCGGAATGTCACCCCTCAAGTCATGGCGGTGCTAAACCTGACAGGATTAGACAAAGTTTTTTCCATTGAGTCTATCGGCGAAGAATTACCCATAGAAACTGACAAACCTATAAATACTCTCAAAACTCATTCTGCCAAAGTAGAGCCACTACCCACCCCCACCACTCATCCCTCGGTAGCATCTTGGATGAAAAGATTCATAGATGTTATTGGCGCATTAGTAGGTTTGGTAATTACGGGATTTTTGTTTATTCCCATTGTCATCGCCATTCAAATTGATGATCCCGGTCCCATTTTCTTTGGTCAAATTCGCTGCGGTTGGATGGGTAAACGTTTTAAAATTTGGAAGTTCCGCTCTATGTGCGTTGATGCTGAAGCCAGGAAATCCCAAGTTGAGAATCAGGTCAAAGGTGCTTTTTTCAAAAACGATAACGATCCCAGAATCACGCGGGTAGGGCGGTTTTTGCGGCGCACTAGTTTGGATGAATTACCGCAATTTTGGAACGTCCTCACAGGAGACATGAGCTTAGTGGGTACTCGACCACCCACACCTGATGAAGTGGAACGCTACGAAATCCCAGAATGGCAACGTTTAGATGTTAAACCCGGTATGACTGGAGAATGGCAAGTTAGTGGGCGATCTACGGTACGTAGTTTTGAGGATGTAATTCGCCTAGATTTAAAGTATCAAAAAAATTGGAGTTTACTGTACGATGTGAAATTGATTTTGAAAACAGTGGTAATTCTATTTAATAAAAATAGTGGTGCTGTTTAGTTAATTGCTTTCATTTGGCATTTTTAGCGATTCCCAAACTTTTGATAAGTTTGGGTATTGCTGTGTTTGGCTGGATTCAGCTATTGGTTAGGCATTTGTAGTATTTCTCAATAAGCGTGAGGTACAAATGTAAATGATCGTCCTGTAGCGCAAGCCTACTTCGACTGCGTTCAGCAGAAGTCCTGCTTACTAATGATGTACCTCACTGGGGCAAAATTCGCCTTAATTTGTATAACCAGGTGTTACCGCATATCGTAGCCGAACAAATTGGGATCTACCTCAGTTAAGTTTAAATCTGCCAAACCATATTCAGCCCATCGTTGATCTACTAAGGCTGCTGTGTCTGGATCTGATTCTAAGGGGGAACCCCAAGGATGATCCGTTTCTGGTGGAATTTTGGTGGTAGCATCAATTCCCATCCGTCCACCTAAACCAATTTTCTCACTGGCAAAATCTAAGCTGTCAAAGGGAGTGTGGGGGAGAATGAAAACATCCCTGGAGGGGTCAACTTTGGAACTAATAGCCCATACCACTTGACGCGGATCACGAATGTTGATGTTTTTATCTACAACAATGACAAACTTAGTATAGGTAAATTGGGGTAAGGCACTCCAAAATGCTAAGGCCGCCCGTCGGGCTTGTCCAGGATATGCTTTGTCAATGGAGATAATGGCTGCTTTGTAACTCAAAGCTTCCATTGGTAAAAAGAAGTCCACAATTTCTGAGACTTGTTGTCGTAATATAGGGGTGTAAATGCGATTAAGTGCAATGGCCATCATTGCTTCTTCTTTGGGTGGACGACCGCTAAAGGTAGTTAAATAAATTGGGTTTTTGCGGTGGGTCATGCACTGAAAGCGCACCAATGGCGAATCTTCTACGCCTCCGTAGTAACCCATGTGGTCACCAAAGGGACCATCTGGTAAAACCTCCCCTGGGGTGATGGTTCCTTCTAAAACAAATTCCGAATCTGCGGGAACTTCTAAATCTACGGTTTTACATTTTGCTAAGTTAACACCAGAACCGCCATAAAGTCCCGCAAATAACCATTCTGATAAATCTACAGGGATGGGTGTGGCAGCAGCCATGATAATTAAAGGATCTACACCCAAAGCGATGGCAATTTCTAATTTTTTGCCACATTCTGCGGCTTTGCGTAAATGCCTCGCCCCTCCCCGCACTGATAACCAGTGAACAGTCATGGTATTTTTAGATTGCAGTTGCAAGCGATATACACCCACATTAGGTGTACCCGTCTGACAATCCTTGGTAATCACTAATCCCAAGGTGATAATCTTGCCTGCGTCACCAATATAAGGACGTATTAAGGGTAACTTGTTTAAATCTAAATCATCGCCTGTAGTAACCACTTGCTGACAAGCCGGGAAAAGGTCTCTTCCTGGTTTGGCCTTAAGCACATCAAAGAGGACTTTGCCGAAATCAATGGCTTGGGAAATCTTTTTGGGTGGTTTTGGTTGTTGCAGCATACTCAGCTTTTGACCCAAGGTTTCTAACTCTTGTGGATGCTGCATATTCATAGCCCAACATATCCTTTCTACTGTCCCCATTAAGTTCACCGCTACGGGAAATGATGCCCCTTTGACGTTTTCAAATAACAACCCTGGACCACCTCTTTGCAGCATTCGGTTGGAAATTTCGGCAATTTCTAATTCTGGGTCAACCAAAGCTGGAATTCTCTGTAATTGTCCTCTTTCTTCTAGAATTTTGATGAATCCCCTTAAGTCTCTTGCCATTTTTCTTATAAATGCCATATTTTATACATTTTACTATGCTTATTGTACCATAAAGCTTTTATTTATCTAAAAAATGGGTTGAAAACCCCGTCCTTATTCCAGCATATGATGGATTTGGGATTTTACTTAAGTAAAGTTATTTATATAACATTTACTCAACACATGAAATACAAGTATAAAATAAATTTTGTAGTGCAGGCATTTTAATTGCTAGTGTATTTACTTACGTAAAGTTTTTTGTATAACATTTTTTAAATACATTAAATACACATATAAATAAAATAAATCTTCTGGTGCAGGCATTTTACCCACTGATATACCTAACTTAGGTAAAATTCTGCATACTACAAGCTATTTACATAAAGTGGTACTTTTTTTTGACCAACCTTAAACTGTTCTTAAACAGAAATAATTGCACTTATTGCATGATATAAATTGAACAAACCAATCTACACAGTTAGAGGTACTATGAATTTCTCAAGCACCACTTTGTTACCCAGAGCATTTACTACTTCAGCACTAACAACTGCTGCTGTACTCGGCTCTCTCCTGGCTGCACCGGTCCAAGCTCAAGCTCAAACTATCAGTGGCGCGGGAGCGACTTTTCCAGCACCCTTGTACGAAAGATATGCTCGTGAAGTAAGAAAGAAATTTCCAGACCTGAAAGTTAACTACCAATCAATTGGTAGTGGTGGTGGTATTCGTCAAACCATTGCTGGAACCGTTGACTTTGGTGCTAGTGATGCTGCTATGACAGACGCGGAAATGGCCAAAGTTAAGAACGGTGTGATTTTAGTACCCACAGCAGGTGGTGCTGTTTCTGTGGTTTATAATCTATCGGGTGTTAACAACCTAAAATTATCTCGTACCACTTTACCAGGTATTTTTTCTGGTCAGATTACCAACTGGAATGACCCAAAAATTAAAGCTGATAATCCTGGAGTGAATCTACCCAACCAACCAATTAAGTTTGCGGTTCGTGCTGATGGTAGCGGTACAACCTTCATCTTCACCAACCATTTGAGTTCAATTAGTGGTTATTTCAAGGGTAGAATCGGAACTGGAACAGCCCCTAAATGGACTTTGCCTAATGTTCTTAAAGGTAAGGGTAATCCTGGTGTGGCTGCTTTGGTTTCCCGTACTCCTGGTTCTATTGGTTATGTGGAATATTCCTACGCTGTGCAAAACAAGCTGAAATCTGCACTGCTGCAAAATAAGTCTGGACAGTTTGTAGCGCCTTCTTTGCAGACTGCAAACGCAGCTTTATCCTCTGTGAGTTTCCCTGATAACTACCGCATTTTTGTAGGAGACCCCAGCCAAGGTTATCCTATCGTTGGTTTGACCTGGATGATGGTTTATAAAAAGTATCCTACTCCCGCTAAGGCTGATGCGGTGAAAAAATGGATTAATTGGGTGTTGAACGATGGTCAACAATTCAATGATGACCTGAACTACACCAGAATTCCCTCTGCAGTCACTAATCGGGTATTGCAAACAGTAAATAGCACTGTTAAATAATCACCTCAGTTGTTTTCTTTCACCAGGGTGGGCTTATGGCTCACCCTAGTAACACCAAATAGTTTAATGTTCTGGCTTTTTTATGGCAAACTCATCTAATTCACACACAAATAATTCATTAGCTCTAAGTGATAATAATGAATTGATAGCTAACGACGGGATCAAAGGTTGGTTTGACCAAGGGTTTACATGGCTGGTCTATAGTTTCACGACAATTACTGTGGCGGTGCTATTTCTGATCACCTGGATCATTTTTCAAGAGGCTAAACCGGCGATCGCACAGTTTGGTATACAGTTCTTGTGGGGGCAAGATTGGGATGTCAGCAATGAAATATTTGGTGCTTTACCTTACATATACGGGACTGTGGTCAGTAGTGCCATCGCCATTTTCTTTGCTTTTCCGGTGGGAATAGCAGTAGCATTAGTAACAACTGAAAAATTTTTACCGCCTTCCATACAAGCATTTCTGGCATTTACGATTCAGTTAATTGCCGCAATTCCCAGTGTGATTGTGGGTTTATGGGGAATTTTTATTTTTATTCCTGTCATAGAACCATTACAAAAGTTGCTGGGGAGTTATTTCCGATGGATACCGCTATTTAATACCGAATCTCCAGTGGGAACAAATATGTTAACTGCAGGAATGATTTTGGCTATTATGATTCTGCCAACTATGGCAGCAATTAGCCGTGATGTCCTACTAGCAACGCCTAAAGAATTACGTAGTGCATCTATGGCTTTAGGTGGTACTCGTTGGGAAACAATTTTCCGAGTGTTGCTACCTGCTGGGTTTTCTGGGATTGTTAGCGCCACTATGCTGGCTTTAGGGAGGGCTTTGGGGGAAACCATGGCTGTGACTATGGTGATTGGTAATTCTGGTCAAATTAGTCTTTCTTTATTAGATCCGGCTTATACCATCCCTTCTGTGATAGCCAATGAATTTGCCGAAGCTACCCCAGGATTACACATTGGTGCTTTGAGTTATCTGGGATTGGTTTTGTTTGCGGTGACTTTGGCTGTGAATATTGGTGCTGTTCTGTTGGTAAAGTGGGTGGGTAAGACCAACCGCTAATATGTGTTGAGTAAATTGAAACAAAAGTATTGATAAATATGGATGGTTCTCAGAATTCACAAATACAACAATCTTTGGGTGCTGAATTATTTAGCCCTTTACCCAAGTCTAGGCAGTTATTTACTTACTTAATGAATGGGATTGCCTGGGGATTAACAATTTTGGCTGTGGTTCCCTTACTATCTATTTTGTGGGAAATCCTGGTTAGGGGAATATCTGGTTTAAAGCCAGAAATGTTTGTCAATTCTGTAATTGATTTTGGATTTGGCAATGCGATCCTCGGGACGGCAAAAATGGTGAGCATTGGGGCATTATTAAGTATTCCCCTAGGCATATTAACGGGGATATTTTTAGCGGAATTTGGACGCACTCACCCGGCAGCCAATTTTGTCCGCTTTATTACTGGTATTCTCACGGGGATTCCATCAATTATTGTGGGTGTATTCGCTTACGGTGTTATAGTTCTAGTAACTAAAAATTTTAGTGCGATCGCGGGTGGATTTGCTCTAGCCACAATCATGCTCCCTGTGATTGTCCTCACAACCGAAGAAGCGTTAAAACTCATACCTACAGACCAACGTCTAGCTTCCGCAGCTTTAGGGGGGACTCGCTTTCAAACCACTTTTCGCATTGTAGTTACCGCGGCTATTCCTGGAATTACCACAGGTGTTCTCCTCGCAGTCGCTCGTGCTGCTGGGGAAACAGCACCGCTACTGTTTACAGCTTTGTTTAGTCTAGATTGGTCATCAGGATTACTCAGCCCAACAGCTTCTTTACCAGTATTGATTTTTAATCTCTACAACGACCCTGATCCCCAGAAATATCAGTTAGTCTGGACAACTTCCATAGTTTTACTGGGCTTGGTTTTGTTTGTCAATATCATCTCTCGTTTAGTTACTCGTCGAAAAAAGAGTAGATAAACCTCAAAAATTGAACTTTCGGTAGTAAATCAGTCGGAAAACAATGAACACAAACACATTAAATACTGCGATTCAAGTCAAAAACATCAGCTTTTACTACGGTACCAATAAAGTAATTGACAAGGTTTCCTTAGATGTTTATCAAAATCAAATAACTGCACTGATTGGTCCTAGTGGTTGTGGTAAATCAACCTTCCTTAAGAGTCTAAATCGCATTAGTGAATTGGAAGGTTCGGTGAAAGTCGAAGGGAATGTAGAATTTTTTGGTCAGAATATTTATGACCCCCGGATTAACTTAAATCGACTACGCCGCCAAATTGGTATGGTCTTCCAAAGACCAAATCCTTTTCCCATGAGCATTTATGAAAATATCGCTTATGGTATGAGAATAGCTGGTCAGTCTTCTCAGACCGAATTAGATGCTGTGGTTGAATCTGCTTTGAAAGGTGCTGCTCTTTGGAGTGAAGTGAAGGATAAGCTGAATAAATCGGCTTTAGGTCTTTCTGGTGGTCAACAACAGCGTCTTTGCATTGCTCGTGCTTTAGCCGTTAAACCAAAAGTGCTGCTAATGGATGAACCCTGTTCGGCTCTTGACCCCATCGCCACCATGAAAATTGAGGAACTAATCCATGGTTTGCGCTCTGAATTGACCATTGTTATTGTGACTCACAATATGCAGCAGGCGACTCGAATTTCAGATTTTACAGCTTTTTTCAGCACTGATGAAAGTCGTATTGGTCAAATGGTGGAATTTGGACCTACACATCAAATGTTTAACAATCCTCTAGATTCTCGGACTCGGGATTATGTTTCCGGACTTTTTGGTTAAAAGGTTTTTTAGCCTGTTCCATTGTAACTAATTAACCAAGTTGTTGACATACTCACCGCCAGCCCCTCTCCTCCTAGGAGAGGAAAGTAAAATAAATAAATCCTCAAAACCCTGTTCCCTGTTCCCTTTGATGGCATAGGTAAGCTGTTGTACTCGATTCTCAGGATTTATGAATATTGATCACGTTCATTTCTATGTAGAAGATGCCCAGGTCTGGCGGGATTGGTTTGTATCCCACTTGGGGTTTACAGCAGTGAAGACTAACATTGTTTCAATTCATACTCGTACAGAAGTAGTGAGGAGCGGGGTTGTTTGCTTTTTACTGTCTTCAGCTTTATTACCTACCAGTCCAGTGGCTGAGTTTCTGTGTCAACATCCACCAGGGGTGGCAGATGTGGCTTTTGCTATGGAAGATGTGGAAGGTGCAATGACACTAGCCCAAAGCCAGGGGGCTAGAGTTATCCAACCCATCCAGTCCCAGCAGTGTGGTGATGTGTCCCGCAAATGGGGTAAAATTGCCGGTTGGGGCGGGTTGACTCATACGTTGATGGAAAATTTACCAGTAAAAACTGATTATGCAGCAAAAACAACAAATCATACTTTTACTGCCATAGATCACATTGTGTTGAATGTACCCGTGGGTGAGTTGGAATCTGCTGTTGCTTGGTACGAAAAAATTTTAGATTTTCATCCCCAGCAAAGTTTTAAAATTCAAACCGATCGCTCTGGATTACATAGCCAAGTTATGGTTTCCCGTCAAGGTGGGGTACAGTTTCCAATCAATGAACCTGCTTCTGGTAATTCCCAGATTCAAGAGTTTTTGGATATTAACCGGGGAGCAGGAATTCAACATATCGCCTTGGGGACGGCTGACCTGCTTAGTGCGATCGCTCAACTTCGCGCCCGTGGTTTATCTTTTCTCTCGGTTCCCCAAACTTACTACTCACAGATTCAACAGCGCTCTGGATTTCCTCTCTCCATATCAGCACTAGAGGCCATCGCCCGACAGAAAATTTTAGTGGACTGGAAGGAAGATACTGAAGATGCAGTATTATTACAAATTTTTACTCAGCCCATTTTTGCAGAGCCGACCTTTTTCTTTGAGTTTATTGAGCGTCGTTACCAAGCTCAAGGTTTCGGGGAAGGTAATTTTCGCGCTTTATTTCACGCTATTGAAACTGAACAAATTAAACGCGGTACTTTACAGTTTTAGATTTTGGATTTTTGATTTTCGTTGGCAGTGAGATTTTGGGAAGATGCTCTCACTACAATATCCTGTTCCCTGTTCCCTTTTTTAATGTTGATTGGTCAAAAAGTGAGATAATCGTTATCAAAATTAACAATTTTTGCCGATGCTAAGATTAATCACTGACTTCGATGGACCGATTATTGATGTGTCTGAACGGTATTACCGGGTTTATCAGTTTTGTTTGGAGAAAATCCGATATCCAGAACAATCTGTAAAACAACTTTCTCAAGCGGAATTTTGGCAACTCAAGCGATCGCGTGTCCCTGAAAAACAAATTGCTTTAAACTCTGGTTTGGATGCTACCCAAGCACAAGAATTTGCTCAGTTACGCCGAAAAACAGTACACACGGACGGTTATTTTCAGTATGATACCCTGGTTCCAGGTGCTGTAGATGCACTGTTACAAATTCAACAAGCTGGTATTGATTTGGCTGTGATGACCATGCGTCGAGTACGGGAACTAGATTATGCTGTCAATAAGTATCAATTAGGCTGTTTTTTCCCTAAAAGTCGCTGTTACTGCCTGGAAAATGACTATGTTAAGACTAGTGATATTGAAGATAAGCCATTATTGATGGAACGGGCATTGGCAGAATTGCCCATGGCAGCCGATACATGGATGGTTGGGGATACTGAAGCGGATATTGCTGCTGCCAAAAAATACAATATCAAGGTCATAGCTGTGGAGTGTGGTATTCGCGATCGCGCTCAGTTAGAAATTTACCAACCTGACTTGATTGTTGAGGATTTGAGTACGGCTGTCAAACTCATCCTGGAATCTTAATTAATCGCGTTTGGCTAAAGCGTGAAAGCTTACCGATGGATAACTGCTCCTATGCTAGGGTTGAAGTAAGAAGTAAAGTCTAGCTTTGTCTAGGTTTTATATAGCAGTAATAGACAAACGATCAAACTAACTTGTCCATTACTCCTGATCAATCTACAATCGCAAAAGTTCATGGACTTAACGCAGAAAACTGCTAATCAGCCATAACAATGTAAATGTCAAGACTGTAGATAACTGTTCATCTGTTAGTTGCCAGTTTATCTGGGGCAGTAGCCAACTAGCAAGTAAACCTCCGACAATTAAACCGACAATTAAACCAACCAGTGTTAATAAAACTGCCCTACCAAACCTACCCTCCTTACGTTGTAGGAAGTAAATACTGATGCCTACACCCCAAACCAAAGCCAACTGTAAAACCTGGTTGCCTCCTGCTGCAGTAAGTACACTGATAGCAGTTAATCCCAAATACCAAGCTCCTGGTAAGAGGATATCTCTAGGGGTGGGTTGATCCAGCATTCGTTGCAGCCATGCTGGTGACTGCTGGGGAGGGATGGAACTTTCTTTTGCAGGTAACTGCACTCGCAATTCCGGAAACCTGATTCGTTCCGGTACTTTAATTTTACCTTCTTGGCGCATCCGGAGGCGATCCATTAAAATCGCATCGTAAGCCATTTCAATGAGTTCTAAACTCTTGGCATCGCCACTGTGTTGCTGCAATTGGCGATTCCGAGCATCCTGAATTTCATCGAAGCTAGCATCTTCTGGTACCCCAAGTTTTTCGTAGGGATTTTGATCGCTCATGGGAGTTTATACTTTTTTTAGCTTTGGTCAGCAGCAATGTTTTGCTTTTGGAAAAACAATTTTAGATTTTATCTTAATCCCAACCAACGGACTAACCAATATTTGTAGCCTACCAGCATACTATCACGGATTAGTTGGATTGAGTGAGAATCTTTAACTATGTCAAGTTTAACATATTGCCATAAGCCCGTGTATACGCTCACGCCTGTGGCTAGTAAGCCATGTACTCTATAATTTTAGCTAGAGATGACTAGAACGCATTGTTTCTGAAAAGGTTAACTTCTATGTTTCACAACTTGGCAATGACAGAGTATGTTAGGGAAGTGTTCACTTCAAACTGTCACTATAACTTGTGGTATGTGTCCATTATGGATTTAAAATTAAACAGTTTTCAATTTCCACTCTGATGGGGAACATCAACTCTAGTAGGTGAATGAAATGCTGTAGGAAACTTCAAAATATCTGTTTAGTACACATCAAGTGTGATAATCACAATACTTCTACTTAAGTATATGTGTGACTAGCAAACTTTTCTGAGTGTCATTTTCCTCCAATTCTGATGCCACTATTATTTTATTGTGGATCATCAGGAAATACATTCCTCACCCCTGTAGAGTCTTAAACAACCCCCAAAGTGGAAACCGCGTTTTTACGCTGTCTTTCTTCCTGTTAATCTTACGAATTTTTTGCAAAGTGATGGTCATGGCACCAGCCAAGATTCTTGTAGTTGATGACGACCCTGCTGTCCGCAATTTAATCCAACGCTTTTTGATTAAGCAGACCTATGAGGTGGAGGCTGCTGAGGATGGTAAAACAGCCTTAGCTATATTTGAGCAATTTAACCCAGATTTGGTAATTTTAGACGTTAATTTGCCAGATGTGATTGGGTTTAACCTCTGCCAGGAAATGCAAGGTCGTAATGGTGTTTTTGTTTTGATGCTGACTAGCCGCGCCGACGAAGCCGACAAAATCCGTGGCTTTTCTAAAGGCGCTGATGACTATCTCACCAAGCCATTTGGTCTGGGAGAGTTAGAAGTGAGAGTAGCCGCAATTTTGAGACGGCAACGAGTTGTTACCAATTCTGAACAAAAACGTTTAGTTTTTGAAAAATTAATGATTGATCCAACACGACGGGAAGTGGCACTAAACAACCAAGCAATACCTTTAACTGCTTTGGAATTTGATTTATTGCACTTTTTAGCCAGCCATCCCGGTAGAGTCTGGCGACGAGCAGAACTGATTCAAGAGGTCTGGGATTATGAATATGTTGGCGATCAACGAGTTGTAGATGTGCATATCGGTCAAATTCGCAAGAAGATTGAAGCCGATGCTAGCCAACCTGCACTAATTCAAACTGTACGTGGCGTAGGGTATAAGTTTGAATGTCCCACCCACTCTCAGTAGTGGGAATGTTATTAGTCTTTTGGGTCTAATACATCTGCACCATAAAAGTTTCCTGTGTGTAACAGTTTTAAATTTTGAATTTTAAATTTATCCCTTGCTAGCTGTAATCAACATCCATCAAAAGGGCACGGTTACCGTGCCCATGGTTAATAACAACAAGAATAATCAATCAATAAGCTATGGTTGGCGCTGGGCTAAGTCCTTTCACCTCAACCCTTACCCGTGTAATGGGAGTCTCCTGGGGGGGTGAGATGAAATAAAGTTTCTAAATATACTCTTGCAGCCCGGCGATCGCTCTCTCCATTTTGCAGTAAAAACAAGGACAATGCGGCTGTGAGGACTCGGTTTTGATCCCAATCCGGGTGTGTTTCTAGGTAGTTTTTAAGTGATTCATGTAGTGTTTCTGGGATTTCCGTAAAAATACTAACTGTTGCGTTCATGAGTTTTTCCTTCTCTGAGGTAAATCAAGAGAGACAAGTTGCTTTTAAGGAGGATTGGCTTTACATAGTCCTGGAGTTACCTGACAATCTATATCAGGGTCTAAGGTGATTTTTGCTGTCAGTGGTTGAACAGACTATCAAAAGCTAGTCGAATCATTGTGCGCCAAGAGGGGGTGGGTTTGTCAATGCTGCGAAATGTTAAATTCAACCGAATGAAAAACAAACCTTGACCCAATAATCAATATTATAGCCACTTTTTTGTTACTGAACTTAACAGAAACTCAGTGGCATAGCCTTATGGCTATTGTTGCTCAAAAATCCCCAGTAAAACGGCAAGTGCCTATTACCTCGTACAACATCTGTGGAAAACTACTAAAATACCTGTGGAAAACCTGTGGAATGGGTGAGGAAAATTTCAGGTAATGATAAGAATTACAAAAATATCAATCCTTCTACTTCTAGCGGCGACGCTCTTGTAATTGGCGATATACTGACTTTATGTCTACTTGGTGATGAGCTAAAGCCACCAATGTATGGTAAAGTAGATCGGCAACTTCACCAGCTATGGACTCTGGATCATCGTCCTTAAAGGCCATGACTACTTCAGCACTTTCCTCGCCGATCTTTTTTAAAATTTTGTTATCGCCACCAGCCAATAACTTACAGGTGTAAGAACTGGCCACGGGATACTCACGGCGATGGCATATGACTTCAAACAGTTGAGATAATGTATCCCCTGGGGGTGCAACAATTGCCCCCTCTACTTGATGAAAACAGCTACGTTCACCAGTGTGACAGGCAATATCTCCCACTTGCTCGACCCCTATCAGCAGGGCATCACTATCACAGTCATAACGGACACTCCGCACTTTTTGAATATGTCCAGAAGTCGCGCCTTTATGCCATAATTCCCGGCGGGAACGACTCCAAAACCAAGTTTCCCCAGTGTCTAAGGTTTTTTTTAAGGATTCTTGATTCATCCAAGCCATCATTAAGACAGTACCATCTAGATAATCTTGGATAATTGTCGGCACTAAGCCTCGTTCATCGTAGCAAATCTGATCAACAGGAATGGAGTGTGATGGTGAATGGGGATTAGTAGAAGACATATTAAATCTGATAATTATAGATTCACGATACCATTTTGAGCAGGGCAAGGAGCCAACATTTCCATGGACAACCATCTTCATGGGTTGTTTTTCTAGTTAGGATAACTTTATAAGGTAGAATTTCTGAACAGTTTTTCACCATATCCTCAGATAGACCTTTTTATTTATCGTTATTTAGGAGAGAGCCTTGGTAAACACCACTATTAAAACCACAAAATCACAAGAAATCTTTGCGGCAGCCCAAAATCTCATGCCAGGAGGGGTTAGCTCTCCTGTGCGTGCTTTCAAATCAGTTGGCGGACAACCCATTGTTTTTGACCGTGTTAAGAACTCCTATATTTGGGATGTGGATGGCAACCAATATATAGATTATGTCGGTACTTGGGGTCCGGCGATTTGTGGTCATGCCCATCCAGAAGTAATTGCAGCCCTTCATGAAGCCTTGGAAAAAGGTACAAGCTTTGGCGCTCCTTCAGTGCTGGAAAACTTACTGGCAGAAATGGTCATTGATGCTGTTCCCAGTATTGAAATGGTCAGATTTGTCAATTCAGGCACGGAAGCTTGTATGGCAGTGTTAAGGTTAATGCGGGCTTTCACCAACAGAGAGAAAATCATCAAGTTTGAAGGCTGCTACCACGGTCACGCCGATATGTTTCTAGTCAAAGCTGGTTCTGGGGTAGCCACACTAGGATTACCCGATTCCCCAGGAGTACCTAAGTCAGCAACTAGCCATACTCTCACCGCTCCCTATAATGACCTGGAAGCTGTCAAAGCCTTATTTGCACAAAACCGGGACGAAATCGCCGGTGTGATTCTAGAGCCTGTGGTTGGCAATGCTGGGTTTATTACTCCGGATGCTGGTTTTCTGGAAGGTTTACGGGAACTTACCCATGAACATGGGGCTTTACTAGTCTTTGATGAGGTGATGACTGGTTTTCGCATTGCCTATGGCGGCGCTCAGGAAAAATTTGGTGTGACACCGGATCTAACAACTTTGGGCAAGGTGATTGGCGGTGGGTTGCCTGTGGGAGCCTACGGGGGTCGTCGGGATATTATGTCTATGATTGCCCCGGCAGGTCCTGTGTATCAAGCGGGGACTCTTTCGGGTAATCCTTTGGCAATGACAGCTGGGATTAAAACCCTGGAACTGCTGCAACGACCTGGTACTTATGAGTATCTTGAGCAAATTACTCGTCAGCTGGCAGATGGGTTACTGCAAATTGCCCAAGACACTGGACACCCCGCTTGTGGTGGCAACATCAGCGCCATGTTTGGCTTATTTTTCACCTCTGGACCAGTTCATAACTACGAAGATGCCAAAAGGTCAGATATGGCTAAATTTGGTCGTTTTCATCGCGGGATGTTAGACCGCGGTGTTTATTTAGCACCTTCTCAGTTTGAGGCAGGTTTTACCTCTTTGGCTCATACTGAAGCTGATATTCAGGAGACTTTGACTGCGGCACGGGAAGTGCTATCTACTTTGTAAGTGCTGATGACTGAGTGCTGGGTTAATGGTGATATCTGTTGTACTCAGCACTCAAGATACGTTAGTTACATTTAACACTCGCACCCATGATGTCCACAGCCTTTGAGTGTTTTATGTCCTTCAGCACAGCCTTCAGAACAATAGTATTTACCCTCTTTACTGATGGCATCCTCAAGTGTAACGATACACAAGCAACTAGGGCAGGCGCATTTCATTTCGGTTACAGTTGTCATATTTCTCTCCATCATTTACAGTATGATTATATCATAACACCTGAACAGTTGTTCAAGTATTATATATAGTATTCCTTAAACACGTGATATCCAAGTATTGCCCGCTCATGATGTACCTCAATTGGGCAAAGTTCGCTATATATGATGTGAATGCGTAGGTAAGTGGTCGATACTGTCATAACCTATTGGCCAGAATTAAAAATAACAAGTAGAATATAATTAACCAAAAATATACAGGTAACTGGAGGAATTGTTAAGAAAATTGAGTTTTCCGCAAAATCATCTAGTCAGAGTTAATTGTAAGTTTTAATAACTAAAAGAGAGTGTAACTATTCCAGTCGTTATTCGTGCAGCGAGTTGACAGCGCATGAGCTATTGCTTAAATCCTACTTGTACCAATCCCAAAAATGTGGCAGACAGCACCAAGTGTCAGTCATGTGGCTCTCCATTAGTATTACGCGATCGCTATCGGGTAGTTAAACCATTAGGTAAAGGTGGCTTCGGAGCAACATTCTTAGCTAAGGATCAAACATTACCGGGAGAACCGAGTTGCGTGATTAAGCAGCTACGTCCTTCAACGACCACACCAGATGTTTTAAAAATGGCGCGAGAGTTATTTGCCCGGGAGGCCAAAACCCTGGGTAAGATTGGTAATCATCCCCAAATACCAAGGTTACTTGATTATTTTGAAGAGGAAGAACAATTCTTTTTAATTCAAGAATATATCAGTGGTTGGACTTTGGAACACGAGGTTAAGGTGAATGGCGTTTTTAGCGAGGCTGGAGTCAAACAATTTTTGAGCGAACTTTTACCGTTGTTGCAATACATCCACAAGCAGAAAGTTATTCACCGTGATATCAAACCAGCCAATTTAATTCGTAGGTCTCTAGATGGAAGAATGGTGCTGATTGATTTTGGTGCGGTGAAAGATCAAGTCAGACAACCCACCATCAGTCAAACGGGACAAACAGCATTAACAGCCTACTCCATCGGTACTCCTGGTTTTGCACCTCCAGAGCAAATGGCCATGCGTCCAGTTTACTCTAGTGATATATACGCCTTGGGGGTCACTTGTATTTACTTGTTAAGCGGTAAAACTCCCAAAGATTTAGGTTACAATCCGAAAACAGGAGAGATTGTGTGGGAGCCTTTGGTACAGGTGAGCGATAACTTGATCAATGTCCTGCGGAAAATGTTGGATGTGTCAGTACGCAATCGCTACCAGTCAGCACAAGAAGTGCTAAAAGCCTTAGACATGGAACCCTATTTAGAAAGTTTAGCCCAGAGTTTGCTAGTTAAACCTCATAATACTGTTGAGCAGCCTAAATATAACCGTCGGCAAAACTCCACTAGAAATTCTACTACTTTGTCTAACAACCCTTCTGCTGGTTCCACTGGGGGAGAAAATGTAGGACAAATAGCATCAGCAATTCGAGCTAGACGAGCTAAGTCAGAGTCTGGAGAAGTCGATCAGTTGTCTAGCGCAGATAAATCAGCCAATTTAAGTACTAACAGTAATACTACTTCACAGTATAAGAATACTCAAGCGCGCAAAATAAATGCCCAAACTTTATTAACAGCTTATCTGAAGGGAAGAAGAGATTTTGCTCTGCATAATTTAAGTTTCCTCAAGTTACAAGGTGTTGATTTATCAGAAACAAATTTTCATTCTGCTCAACTGCAAAGCACTAATCTCCAAGGCGCTAATCTTCATGATAGCGACTTTACTAGAGCTAATCTCAACCGAGTAAATTTGAGAAACGCTAATGTCAGTAAATCTTACTTCCACAATGCTGATTTAGAGGGAGCAGACCTGCGCGGCGCAGACCTTAGCCATGCTCATTTTAACAGTGCCAATATCCGAGGTGCTAATTTGTGTGGCGCTAATCTCACAGGTGCTAAGATTTCTGATCAGCAGTTAGCGTTAGCGAAAACCAACTGGAGGACAATACGCCCCAATGGTAAACGAGTGTTCTTTGGATGAGGGATTAAGGAGATTGGTGTGGAAAAAGACACAAAAAGCTCCTGAGAGCCTTTTGTGGTTTGGGGGAGAGGTCAATTATACTCAGGAATGATTGAATATTTTAGCTGCTGCTGCTACACCAGCACCGGGGGTAAAGTTTTCGTGACCGAGTTCGGTGAGAGTAACTTCTAAAGCTGCTATACAGCTGAGAATATCGCGATCGCTGACAAAGCCCAAGTGACCAATGCGGAAAATTTTGTTTTTCAGATGGTCTTGACCCCCTGCTAGAGCAATGTCAAAGCGCTTATTCATTAATGAGCGAATTTTATCCGATTCAATCCCTTGTGGGGACACTGCGGTAATTGCTGGACTAGCATAGTCATCTGCTGCAAATAACGGTAAATTTAAACCTCTAACCGCCGCGCGGGTAGCATTTTTCAGCCGTTGATGTCTGGTAAATATAGAATCCAAGCCCTCATCTTTCATCATTCGTAAAGTGGTGTGTAAAGCCACAATCAAGTTTACTGGTGGAGTGAATGGGGTAGTATTTTTGGCTGTAGATTTGCTATATTTGCCCAAATCTAAGTAATATTTTGGTAATTTCGCGGTTTTATAAGCTTCCCAAGCTTTGGGGCTAACCGCAACAAAACCTAGTCCAGGGGGAATCATGTAACCTTTCTGGGAACCGGAAGCAACTACATCCAAGCCCCAGGTGTCTATGGGCAAATTGAATGCACCCAGGCTGGTGACTGCATCCACCATAATTAAAGCTTGACCATGTTCTTTAACTAGGCGGTTGATGGTTTCTAAGTCATTCAACACCCCTGTTGAGGTTTCGCTGTGGGTAATAATTACAGCTTTGATTTGCTTTTGAGTGTCTGCTTGCAGTTTTTCGGCAAACAAGGCTGTGTCTAAAGGTTTACCCCATTCTGCTGTAATGGCTTCCACGTTTAAACCGTAGGCTTGGCTAATTTCTACCCAGCGTTCTCCAAATTTACCATTGGAGCCAACTAAAACGCGATCGCCCGGAGAGAGAAAGTTAATAATTCCTGCTTCCACTGCCCCTGTACCGCTAACATTCAGCATTAGTACATCATTTGTGGTTTGATGCAGCCATTTGAGGTTTTCTGTCACCTCCGCCATGATGTTACTAAACTCACTAGTACGGTGTCCTATGGGGTGTTTGGCTAGTGCCAACAATGCAGTTTCTGGTACTGGTGTGGGACCAGGAATCATTAGCATGAGCTTGTCCATATGTTTGTCCTAAGTCAAATAAAATTTCAATCTGTGGGCGGCTAGTTTTTTCATGTGGTGAATTTTAGATTTACCTGCATATACATACAAAGTACTTTGCTATATCCTGCATATCTTTGACATCTATTCTCTGATGTTGCTACGCGGTCATCAGACACGCTATGCAGCGTTTACGATATGATTGGATAAATCATATTGTCTTGGGAGTGTCAAAGCTCGTCTACTCACCTTGACTAAGATTATACTTAGGTGTGTGACTAGTTGAGTTGGCATCTTATGGGTTTTTCACCAATTTGTGGATGCTTTTTTTGATTGTAACTGAACACAAATGCTTTTAGAATACCCATCGCCCTTTGTTAAGGATACGACGGGATAAATCCTGTTGAGCCGCGTTTTATCTACAAGAGTGTTGATGGGGTTATTCAATCAGGGGTTATTGATTAACCTACTTGGGGAGGAAAATTTACAGAAATTTACTAAACAGATTAGCGATGGCGGAACCCGGGTCTGGTTGTTTAACTAAAGATTCGCCAATCAATACAGCTGCTGCTCCTGCTTGTTGTACTATCTGCAAATCTTCTGGGGTGTGTAGCCCTGACTCACTCACAACTAGGAGGTTCTGCTCTTGTAATTGACTCCCTCTTGCTGCTAATAATTGGCAAGTTGTGTGGAGGTTAACAGAAAAATCTTCTAAATTGCGATTATTTATGCCCACCAAAAATTCACCCTTTAAAGCCAATACCCGATCCAGTTCGGCCAAACTATGAACTTCAATCAAAGCCGTCATGTTTAGGGCTTTGGTGATTTTGATAAAGTATTGTAAATCCTGATCGCTGAGAATAGCGGCAATTAATAAAACTGCATCTGCGCCCTGAAGGCGAGCTAAATACATTTGGTAAGGATAGATAATAAAATCCTTACATAATAAGGGTAAATCTACCGTGGCACGCACTTGAGCTAAGTTGTCAAAACTGCCTTGAAAAAACTTGCTATCTGTCAACACAGAAATACAACTAGCACCGCCTTTTTCATAAGCTGAAGCAATGGCTACTGGGTCAAAATCTTCCCGGAAAACACCCTTACTAGGAGAAGCTTTTTTAACTTCAGCAATCAAGGCTGGATTAGTTCTACCTTGTCTGAGTGCGGCAATAAAATCACGAGTTGGCGGTGCTGAGAGGGCTTGCTTTTGCAATTGTGCCAAAGGTCGCCTGTCCCGCATTTGCTCTACCTCAATTTCCTTATGCCAGACAATTTCCTCCAAAATGTTATTTGGTTCCATATCTGGCAAGGCGGACTGGTAGCGCAAAAAAGAGACATTAATGGTAGTGTTGGTAGAACGACGGCGAATTTGCATAATTAAAGACTAAAAACTGGTAACTAGAGATGGGGAAGTTTTCCCCCTAGTCTCTATTTGCTCACTCCTACTTTTTAAACCACGGCTCGTTTATAGGCTTCATCTAGCACTTCTGACAGTGTGGGATGGGCGTGTACTAAATGGGCTAGGTCTTGGACGGCGTGACGATGGGCGATGGCTGCTGATGCTTCGTGAATTAAGTCGGCTGCGTGCATACCAAAGATATGCACACCTAAAACTTCACCAGTATCTTGGCGATATACCACTTTAGCTATACCGTCGGCTTCATTTTCTGCCAAGGCTTTAGAGTTACCTTTAAAGTAACTTTTACTAGTGGCAATGGTAAAACCTTCAGCTTGTGCCAATTCCTTGGCTGCGGCTTCTGTTAAACCCACATAGCTAACTTCTGGGTGAGTAAATGCGGCAGCTGGGATACTGCGATAGTCTACCACACGCGATCGCCCCACAATATTTTCTACAGCAACAATGCCTTGAGCTGAAGCTGCGTGTGCTAACATCATTTTGCCGGTAGCGTCACCAATTGCCCACAGATGGGGGACTACTTCCCCTGCTGACAGCACAGCCAGGCGATCGTCTACGGGGATATAGTTTCTTCTATCTAGTTCCACACCTAAAGTTTCTAAACCCAGGTTTTTAGTGGCGGGGATGCGTCCTGTGGCTACTAAGCAAGCGTCCACCTCCATTACCTCAATGTCTTCTTTGGTTTTAAAATCTGCCAGTTCAATTACCACTGGTGAACCGGGGATAATTCTTTTGGCGTATATGCCTACTTTGGTTTCAATGTCCCGGGGGGTAATTAAGACCCGTTCTGCTAGTTTAGCAATATCCCGGTCGAATCCTGGCATTAATTGGTCCAGGGCTTCAATCATGGTGATTTCGCAGCCCAAAGCCGAGTATACATCAGAAAATTCTAAGCCGATGTAACCACTGCCAATAATTGCCACCCATTCTGGCAGAGATGGTAATTTTACCCCTTGGTCGCTAGTAAAAACGGTTTTGCCGTCTACTTCAATTCCTGGAGGAACAAAGGGTACTGAACCGGGGGAGAGAATGATATCTTTACCAGTGATGGTTTTTTCACCACTATCACTGTTAATAGTTACTTTTTGGCTCCCGGCGATTTTGCCCCAACCCCTGATGATGTCAACTTTTAGACGTTTGAGGCTGTTGGTTAAATCCCCTTGAATTTTGGATACTAAATTGCCAGCATGATCTGCGATCGCTTGGCGGTCAAATGCCACATGATCAATTTGAATCCCTAATGATTTGAGGTGGTGGGTATTACGTAACTCCCGCACACGTCCAGATGCTGCTAACAAAGCCTTAGAAGGGATACAACCACGATTAACACAGGTTCCCCCCATATCCCCAGCTTCGATAATTGCTGTTTTCAGTCCACAGCTAACCGCGTGTAGAGCCGCACCGTGTCCGCCCACGCCCGCGCCTATAATAATTAAATCGTAATCAAATCCATGACTCACGTTAGTTTCCCCGTGTGCTTCGCCTTAACAATGTAAAACCTGCTGATGCGATAGTATTGCTTCCTGGTTGGTAGCAACAGTTTCAATCCTGGCGACTTCAGCCCGGATTCAGTTAATATTATACTTTATTTTCCCGCTTATGCACATTTTCTCTACTCAAAGATTCCGCTTCACATTAGTTGTTGCTGCTTTATTCTTAGGGGGTGTGACCATTCCTAGTGTAGCTACCCAGTGGAAAAAAACACCCCTTGCCGAACCATCGGCGGAAAAAAGTTTATTTTTTCCCGAAGCACAGTTATCAGGGACAAGACTAGCCAGTATTTTTCATAATTCTGTTACAACAATCACTCCACAATTAAACTCCGCATCTAGGCAACATACAGCATCAGCGGCTATTAGTTATCCAGTAGTGGATGAGTGGCAGAACTATAAGTTTAGCATTCCAGGTAGTCGGGTTTTCACTCCAGGCAAACTACCCAAGTCTAATATTAATTTTCCCCAAGGAGATTTATTAACTGTTCTGGTTAATACCAGAAAATATTTTCAAGATCACCCTGGTGAAGATCCCACTGTTTTCCGGAGGGGGCTGCTAGATACTCAAGGTGTAACAGTCCAGGATATTATTAAAACTTTGGATTTCATGATTACTGTATTAAGGGAAGATATTGCCAACAATCGCACTTCACGGTTGGAAAATCCTGAGTTTATTAATAATAATTTTCGAGTAATTAAATGGTCTGCTTATAATCCTGACAACCAGCAGCAAAAGCAAGTGCGAATTACTAAATATGCTGTTTTTGAGCATAGAGGTTCTCGCACTAAAACTGCCACTTATAATATACCAATTTACAGTTTAAAAGCAGACAAAATTGCTGATAAATTTTACACTAGATACACAAAGCAGGATGTTTTATCAGGTATTTATGAGCCGGGGGGAAAAGAATATGGTAGAGTTACGCCCCTTGCTTATTTAACCAGGGATGGCTTAGAAGAAGCGTTGATGCAGGGGACAATCTTAATTAATTTTACCGATGGTAGTCAAAGTTTTTTTAATGTAGATAAAAATAATGGTATTGCTTATGTGCGGGGGTTAAAAGCCACAGAGCAAAAGCGTTATTGGTACTTTAGACAGGTGGATGGTATTAAAGGTTATGGACATAATATAAATGCCAAAATTTCCATCAAGCCAGGAGTAACTTTTGCCGGGGATATTCTCAATATTGGCTTGGGTAGAATTGTTGTGATTGAGTATACTAAAGGCGGGCAAAAAAAATTAAGAATGGGAGTTATAGCAGATACAGGAGGGGCGTTCTTACCTAATCTTGCCCAACTTGATTTGTTAGCAGGAACTTTTAAGAATCGGCGGGAGTTTACCCAGTATATTAGACAGTTACCGGAGTATGCTACAGCTTATTTTTTGGTGAAAAAGTGATATCCTCTTAGAGGATGTTGGAAAAGTCCCGCTAGATGTATGGCATTTCTTAAACACTTGAGTTACCAATGCAAATGTTCTGTTAAGATTAATGTCATAATATCTCAACAAGAAAAAATATTTTTGTGGAAGTTACAGCTTGAAAGTTCGTTCTCATTACTGGCAATTATTACCCTATCTTCGCCCCCATTGGCAAAACATTACTAAGGGATTTATCGGCATTATCGGTTATGTGCTGGCAACTTTAACTTTAATTAATTTCGCTGGTAGGTTGGCTACTCCTTTTGGTGAAGGTAATGTAGTGGCGATCGCCCAGTTAGCTGGGGTTTTGGTGGTGGTGTTTTTAGTGCGGGGCTTTTTTCAGTCTGTGCAAGATATGTACATGGCCAAAGTTGCTTTAAGAGTGGCTTTTGACCTCCGCAAACAGGTTTACTCCCATCTGCAAAAACTAGACCTTAGCTATTTTGAAACCGCAAAAGCTGGTGACTTATCTTATCGCCTAACAGAAGATGTTGACCGGGTGGGGGAGGTTGTTAATAAAGTCTTTCACGACTTTATCCCTTGCACTTTGCAATTATTGGCCATACCCATCTATATGATTTACTTAAATTGGCAATTGACACTAGCTACAGTGATTGTTGCCCCAATAATGGGTATTTTAATTGGCTGGTTTGGTGAGAGATTACGTAAGTATTCCCTCAAAAGTCAAAATCAAGTTTCTGGCTTATCCGCAATTCTCACGGAGGTATTTAGCGGTATCCGTTTAGTCCAGGCTTTTGCATCTGAAAACTACGAAATTGCCCGATTTGGCAATGAAGCAGAACGCAGTTTCCAAGCTAAATACTCTGCTGATCGTCTCAAAGCAGTTCAAATCCCCATAGTAGGTTTTTTAGAGGCTTTAAGTGCTATATCATTATTGATGGTGGGAGCGTGGCAAATTGCCCAAAATAACTTAACAGTGGGGGAGTTTTTTAGTTACTTAGCAGCCGCAGGGTTGTTAATTGACCCCATCGGTCATACTACCAATAACTACAACGAGTTTAAACAAGGTGAAGCATCTGTTGACCGGGTTTTTGAATTGATGGCTATTCAACCAACAGTATTAGAAAAACCCCATGCTATGGCCTTACCCCAGGTTAAAGGTGAGGTAGAATATCGTCATGTATCCTTTGCCTACCAACCCGGAAAGTTTGTATTAAAAGATATTAGCTTATTGGCATTCCCTGGACAAGCGATCGCCTTAGTGGGTGCTTCTGGTGCTGGTAAAACCACATTTGTCAATCTTCTCCCCCGTTTTTATGACCCAGCAGCAGGTCAAATTTTCATTGACGGTGTAGATATTCGGGAAGTGAAGCTTTATAGTTTGCGGCGACAAATTGGCATTGTTCCCCAGGAAACGGTGATGTTTTCGGGAACAATTGCCCAAAATATTGCCTTTGGGCAAAATTCCTTTGACATGGAAGTAGTTGCAGAAGCTGCTAAAATTGCTAACGCCCACCAATTTATTACCCAGTTACCGGAAGGTTACTATACTTGGGTGGGTGAGAGAGGCGTTAACCTATCAGGTGGACAACGCCAAAGAATAGCCATCGCCAGGGCGGTATTTCTCAACCCGCAAATTTTGATTTTAGATGAAGCTACATCGGCGTTAGACTCTGAGTCGGAAGCATTAGTACAAGAAGCCTTAGAAAGATTAATGCAAAACCGCACAGTGTTTATTATTGCTCACCGTTTAAGTACAGTTCGCAGATGCGATCGCATTTTAGTTTTAGAACGGGGGGAAATTGTAGAATCAGGAAACCACTCAGAACTGTTAGCACTACAAGGACGTTATGCCCGATTTTACGCCCAACAATTTAGTTAGGACTCAAGGCTATAAGTTCTATAGTATTTCTTAAACACGTGAGATACAAATGGATATCAAAAATGGATTTATTGGCAGCATTGGTAACACACCACTGATTCGCTTAAATAGCTTTAGTGAGGAAACAGGTTGTGAAATCCTTGCTAAAGCAGAATTTCTCAATCCTGGGGGTTCCGTCAAAGACCGCGCTGCACTTTACATTATTGAAGATGCAGAAAAAAAAGGTCTACTTAAACCCGGTGGTACGGTGGTTGAAGGAACAGCTGGGAATACAGGAATTGGTTTAGCACATATTTGTAACGCCAAGGGTTATAAATGCCTAATTATTATTCCCAATACCCAGTCCCAAGAAAAAATAGATGCACTAACCACCCTAGGGGCGGAGGTGCGCCCTGTTCCAGCAGTCCCCTATAAAGACCCCAATAATTACGTCAAGCTATCCGGGCGAATAGCGGCAGAATTAGATAACGCAATTTGGGCAAATCAATTTGATAATATAGCCAACCGCCTCGCCCACTACGAAACCACAGGTCCCGAAATTTGGACCCAGACCAACGGTCGGGTTGATGCTTGGACGGCCGCAACTGGTACTGGAGGTACTTTTGCGGGCGTATCTATGTATTTAAAGTCACAGAAAACTGCGGTTAAATGTGTGGTGGCTGACCCTATGGGTAGTGGGTTGTATAGCTATGTCAAAACTGGTGAAATCAAGATACAAGGCAATTCTATTACTGAAGGTATCGGTAATAGCCGCATCACCGCCAATATGGAAGGGGCACCAATTGACGATGCTATCCAGATAGATGATACAGAAGCTTTGCGGGTAGTTTATCACCTGTTACGGAAAGATGGGCTGTTAATGGGTGGTTCTACTGGCATTAATGTTGCTGCTGCTGTGGCTTTAGCCAAGCAAATGGGTCCGGGACATACCATTGTGACTATTTTATGTGATAACGGTTCCCGATATCAATCACGCATCTTTAACCGGGAATGGTTAGCCTCAAAAGGATTAGTGGTTAGTTAATTAGGGAACAGACAACAGGGTTCTACCAGTAACAAAAATGTCAAGTATTAATCAATTATGCCTAATCAAGTACCTCTATTGGTAGAACAACATTTGCAGGGGGGTCAAAGAGTGGAAGGAATGCTTTATTATCGGTTTCATCCCCAGGGATAAATACACTAAAAACGCAAAATACCACTCAATTCCTGACCAAAGTGAGGTACTTATGAATATTCAGCAGCTACGTCAATCCGTAAAAATTAAGTGGCTGAGTTACTACGAGGAAAATCGTTCTTGGCTAGTTAAAGTGAGGGTTTGGGGTACTTATAATAATCTGCGCCGCCCTTTATCTGGTTTTATTTTAGCTACTTTGTCGGTTTTAGAGCCTGAGTTTGCTCGTATAATTTCTTTTATTTTGGATCTGAATGATAACCCTGATGAAATAGTGGCTGCTTTAGGCCTTAACTTTAATCCTGAGCAAGAGTTACATTTAATTAAGTCTGAGTCTTCCCCCACCACCACAGAGGTAGAAGCAGTACCCGTGGTGACACCTGCTCAAATTACTGCTAATACACCACAGTTACATCAACCAGCGCCATTATCTCTGGGTGATACTCAGGTGACAACCCATCCTACACCTAATACTGTAACCGCTGATGTGCCACCCCAGGGATTCACCGTGGCTGTGGCTTCTCCTCCTCCCAGCCAAAATCTACCACGTCATCACAGGCGATCGCCCTCCCCCCTAGCAATGACCATCAACTTACCAAAACAAACCAAAACCATTACATCTTCAAAAGTCAGGGATTGGGGGTTTCATCATCTACCTATTAAGTTTTGCTCTCTTCTGCTGCAAATAAATTGTTTAACCGGTATTTTATTTTTATGTGAGTATTTAAAATCTCCAGTTTCACATGGTAACTATGGAAAAATACCACCCAAACCAAAAAGTAACCGTCGTTTAGCTAATTGGGTAGATGAGTTTTGTCAGGGTAGCGAATACGACCCACAACAAACCACTAAAATCACTAAATCTAAAATCTAAAATCTACAATTTACTGACCTATGAAAAGAAAAAAAAATCTCTGCTGTCAGGCTGGAAATGGCTATTACTTGCAGTTACCACATCTTTGTTAATTATCCTCACCCAAGTAATACCCGTAGTTACAGCCCAGGAAACCCCAGAGTCTGTAGTTGTTGAAAGTACCAGCACAACTAATAAAACTTCTGTTGATGAAACTGAACCTCAACAGCCACAGTCTCCAGCAGTCAGTCCAGAAGAAATTAGTCGTCAGCAAACACTTATTAAAGCAGACCAGCTTTTTGTCGCCGGGGAAATTTCAGCCGCAGAAAAACTGTATAGAGAAGTAAAAACACCTTTTACTACAGCAGTTACCATCCAAGAACGCAAACCAGCCATACTAGACCCAGAGCAACTTTCTCCGGCTGGTAAAGTATATTGGCGAGAGTCTACCGCGGGAATTGCCAAGAATCTACAAACCAGAACTTTAGTCCCTCTGCAATTATTGGTTGAACAGTATCCAGAATTTATCCCCGGTCATATTCGCTTCGCAAAAGCTTTAAAACAATATAACCGCTCCCAAGAAGCATTAGATATATTAGAACGTGCTGTATCTCTTTATCCCCATGAATCAACCTTAGTTGATGCTCAAGTCACTGCAATGGCGGAAGCTAAAAAATGGATGGAGGCCTCTTTAACAGCCCGTCAATTTGCCATTCTTAATCCAGATCATCCCCAAGCTTCTAAATTTCAAAATTTAGCTGATGAAAATCTGAAGAATTTTAAATCTTATATGGGAGGAGAGATCAGGGGTAATGCCATTGCTAATATTATCACAGGTGCATTAGGTTATGCTGTTACTGGTAGTCTTCTTGGTCCGGTTTCTGCCATTGACTCCACTGTCATGCTGTTACAAGGTGAAGCAGCCATAGGTGATTCGGTGGCACAACAGGCCAAAAAACAGTTAGATTTAATAGAAGATGAAACAGTCACAGCCTACATTAATGAAATTGGGGCAAAACTGGTGAAAGTAGCGGGCAGAAATGATTTTAAATATGAATTTAATGTTATTGCTCAAGAAGACCTCAACGCTTTTGCTCTGCCTGGGGGTAAAATATTTATTAATGCAGGGGCGATCGCTAAAACCAATTCAGAAGCAGAACTAGCCGGTTTACTAGCTCATGAATTATCCCACACTGTATTATCTCACGGCTTTCAAATAGTCACCCAAGGAAATCTCATTGCTAATGTGACTCAGTATTTACCTTTTGGTGGTACTATTGGTCAACTGTTTGCACTCAATTATAGTCGAGATATGGAACGTCAAGCAGATGAACTCGGTACACGTTTAATTGTTGCTGGGGGCTACGCTGCTGATGGTTTGCGTAATTTAATGGTGACATTAGCAAAAGAACAGCGAAATTTTCTCCCACCTTGGTTATCTTCTCACCCAGGGGGCAGCGATCGCGTTAGTTATTTAGAAAATTTAATTTCCCGTGGGAATTATAACCGTTACGCCTATGAAGGAGTTGAACCACATATAACAGTACAAGCACAAATCAAACAAATTATAGAAGAGAAGAAAAAAGAAGAACAAGAAAAATCTCCCAGTCCATGAATCAAAAATACTAACTTCCTCGTCACTATAATTATTAGCTCTCAAAACTAAACTGGGCAATAATTTATGTTTTTCAAACCTTTAAAGTTGGTATTTTTGAGCAGTTTTGGCTTATCTTTGGTTTTAGGCAATGCTGCGGCACTTGCTCAATCTAATAATTCCACCTTTGGTAGTGTTGTTGTCCCCACCATACCCACAGGCGACACATCAACCCCAACCCCCATAAATATACCCACAACAAATATACCTACAACCACACCCAACGTCACCGGAGATACTCGGTTTAGCTGTCAATTCCACAATGGACAGTACACTGTCATGTATCAGCCCCAAAGTATTCCCGGTCAATTCTTTCCTTGGGCTGCACCAGCCGCTTTAGGTGGTGGTTGGAGTCCAGAAAAACGCTGTCAAGCAATTGCCAGTCGCTTGGAATTATACCGCCCGGATGGGTTACAAGAACTACAAATAGCCAGAGAAAATAACGAGAATATTATTTGTGTCACCACCGAGGCTAACTCATTTTGTCGCATTCTATTAACAGTACCCAGGAATAAAGATCCCTATGTCATCCGTAATAGTGTTTTCCAAAATTTAATCACCGCTGACAGTGGACAACAAACCATAGCAGTTAACACTTTTCGCCATAGGGGTAGAACAGGACTAAATGACTTATATAATTTAGGTCGCAGCCTTCTTGGTGGTGATAAAAATCCCCCTCCTGTTTCTAGAACTGCTATCAATTTAAAACCCTACCTCGCCCCCCAAGATGGGGGTACATTGGGACAGCCCAAACGCCTCAACCCTGGTAGTTTCCGTTGATATCATCTTCGGTAAATCAAGACACTTCCCCGCTTCCGGGGTATGTCTCTAGCGGGTAAGATGCCCGCAATACTTACCTAGAAGGTCGGTGAGTATCACAGTTAAGTGGGTACTAGCCGTGAATTCTATGGTCTCTGGGTAAAAATAATCAAAAACGGTCTGGAAGGGGGTGTTGGCCGCGCTGGTGGTGTTGGCCGTGGTGGTGTGGGTGGCGCTGGTGGGGTTGGCCGTGGTGGTGTGGGTGGTGTGGGTGGTGTGGGTGGCGCTGGTGGTGTGGGTATAGGTGGCGCTGGTGGGGTTGGCCTTGGTGGTGTGGGTATAGGTGGTGTGGGTATAGGTGGTGTGGGTATGGGTGGTGTGGGTATGGGTGGTGTGGGTATGGGTGGTGTGGGTATGGGTGGTGTGGGTATGGGTGGTGTGGGTGTGGGTGGTGTGGGTGTGGGTGGTGTGGGTGTGGGTGGTGTGGGTATAGGTGGTGTGGGTGTGGGTGCGTTACCATTATTGATGTTAGTTTCTCCACTGTGGGTACTCACTTGTGTGATTTGACCAAGAGTACCCAGGTTAATATTTAGGGTTTCGGCGGTGTCGTAGGTGATACCAACAGTCATTCCCAGTCCGGTTAAAGTCGTGCTGGTGAGGGTTCCAGTGTTGACACTGCTGTCTCCTGTGTCACTGACTGTTATGGTGTCGCTACCATCATTACCATTAACTGTTAATCCGGCTCTGATGTTATTGACTGTGTTGTTATTATCGTATATGTTAATGCGATCGTTGCCATTTCCTGCGTTGACGTTGGTGACACCAGCAATGATTTTAATGCGAATACTGTCAGCACCAGCACCAGTGTCAAGGTTAGTTTCTCCACCATGGGTGCTGTTGATAATGAAACTGTCACCACCACTACCTAAGTTGATGGTTATGATTTCGGCAGCGTAAATGATACCAACAGTCATTCCCAGTCCGGTTAAAGTCGTGCTGGTGAGGGTTCCAGTGTTGGCTGTGGTGTCTCCTGTGTCATTGAATGTTATGGTGTCAGTACCAGCATCACCGTTAATTGTTAGTTGGGCTGCGATGTTGTTGACTGTGTTGTTATTGTCGTATATGTCAATGCGATCGTTGCCATTTCCTGCGTTGACGTTGGTGACACCAGCAATGATTTTAATGCGAATACTGTCAGCACCAGCACCAGTGTCAAGGTTAGTTTCTTCATCATGGGTGCTGTCTATGGTGAAACTGTCAGCACCAGTACCTAAGTTGATATTTAGGGTTTCGGCGCTGTAGGTGATGCCATTAGTCATTCCCAGTCCGGTTAAAGTCGTGCTGGTGAGGGTTCCAGTGTTGGCTGTGGTGTCTCCTGTGTCATTGACTGTTATGGTGTCGCTACCATC